>Ga0209347_1000137_pt1 | contig 208805 bp, 208 predicted proteins | sample AutmiccommuBRH23_FD_187382 | JGI IMG/M metagenome (GOLD analysis project Ga0209347, IMG submission 187382) | Deep subsurface microbial communities from Mt. Terri, Switzerland - Autotrophic microbial communities BRH/23 (SPAdes) (version 2) | ecosystem: Environmental > Aquatic > Deep subsurface... | reverse complement strand
AACACCCCACACACTTTGCTTCTCCGCTTTGTTACCCCTTACAGTCTGACGACCATAGCGTCCCGGAACCACCCCTTCCCATCCCGAACAGGACCGTGAAACAGGATCGCGCCGATGATAGTGCCCACTGCGGGTGCGAAAGTAGGTCATCGTCAGACTACCCCCTTGCAACGAAAAGCCGCTTCCCTCGACGGGAAAGCGGCTTTTTGCTGTCCACGCTCCCCCAGGCAGGCAAGGCGCGCGCCGCCCGGCCGGAACGCCCGTCCCGCTGGGCCTCCCGTCCGTGACGCGCCCACGCGCTGCGCCCCGGCGCCCCGCGGCGCCCCCCGCCCTCGGCGTGACTTGCCGCGCGCGTTGCGGCAGAATCCTCCCTGCGGCTCATGTCGCCCACGGGGCAGCCCCGACGACATTAGCCCCGGCATGGCGTCTATCCCGTCTTAACGCCTACCTAATCCCCGGAGCACGATCATCGGATTCCGGTACAGAATGTCTTCGGAATTTCGGATATGCTCGGAGAACTTAATTCGACAGCGAACCACCATGCAGGTCGTCGTCGGATTTCATGCTATTAACGAGCCAAAACGGGATGCAAGATGAGTGAAGCGGTCCGCGACTTTTCGCAGTGCTACGGTCACGATTTCGAGGACCTGAAAGTTGGTATGTCAGCGGCGATCGGGCGCACCGTGACGGAGGCGGATATCGCTATTTTCGCTGGCATTTCGGGTGATACGAATCCCGTTCACCTCGATGCCGAATTCGCGGCGTCGACGATGTTTGGCGAACGAATCGCTCATGGGATGCTGTCGGCGAGCTTCATTTCTGCAGTGTTCGGTACGAAGCTGCCAGGACCGGGATGCATCTATCTCGGGCAGTCGCTGAACTTCAAGGCCCCAGTGAAAGTCGGCGAAACGGTCGTCGCCCGTGTGACAGTACGCGAGCTCGTGGCTCACAAGCGCCGGGCGTTCTTTGATACTGTCTGTACGGTGGCCGGAAAAGTGGTACTCGAAGGCCATGCGGAGATCTACCTTCCCACCAGGCAATAATGGGTCTTCCCTCGCTGGCAGCAGCGAGGGCGTGACTGAGCGCGGGCTTCAGTTCGCGCCAACACCCAAGCGCTTGTCACATTCGATCAGCGCATACGCCGAGTGATTGTGGATGGATTCGAAATTTTCTGACTCCACCCGATAGCAGTCGATGCGGGCCTCGGCATTGAGAAGACCGGCGACGTCCCGAACCATGTCCTCGACAAACTTTGGATTGTCGTACGCATGCTCCGTGACGTATTTCTCGTCCGGGCGCTTCAGAAGGCCGTAGAGCTGGCAGGAAGCCTGGCTTTCGACGAGCTGCACGAGTTCTTCGATCCAGAGGAAACTGTTCGTTTGAGCAGTGACGGTGACGTGAGAGCGCTGATTGTGAGCGCCATATTCCGAGATTTTTTTCGAGCACGGGCACAGGCTCGTTACCGGTACGACGGTCTTCATCGTGAAAGTGTACGCGCCCCCTTCCCGTATTTCTGCCGTAAACGTGACCTCATAGTCCATGAGGCTCTGCACTCCGGAGATCGGGGCGGATTTGTTGATGAAATAGGGGAAGGTAAGTTCGATCTGACCTGTCTCGGCTTCGAGGCGCTTGACCATTTCACGCAGCATCGGCTCGATGGACTCGACCGAAATCTCCCGCTCGTTCCCATTGATGATCTCAATGAAGCGCGACATGTGGGTCCCCTTGAAATTATGGGGGAGGCCAACGTACATGTTGAAAACGGCAATCGTGTGCTGCACGCCGCCGTTCTTGTCGCTAACTCGAACTGGATGACGGATGGATTTTATGCCCACCTTGTCGATGGCCAGTTTCCGGCTGTCGTTGAGGTTCTGGACGTCGGGAATGGCATGAGCTTGGTGTGAAGTCATCTGCTGTTCTCTGGTGAAGCCGGTAGTGAATCCTATCATTCCCGACAAAAACACTCAACTATTGTCAGGGTGGGCGCGCCTTATTGACGCCACAATTCCCGGAGCGTCAAGCCCGACCGACTCGAGGAGCTGGGACTGGTCTCCGTGGTCGATGAAGGTGTCCGGCAAGCCGAGGCGCAGCAGCCGGGGGCGGTTTTGCAGGTTTTCCAGCACTCTCGCCACTTCCGATCCGGCGCCTCCGACAACGGCGTTTTCCTCGAGGGTGACGAGGAGATCGTGGCGAGCGGCCAGTTCCTCGATAAGCGTGACGTCGAGCGGTTTGACAAAACGCATGTTGGCCACCGTCGCGTCGAGCTGCTCGGCGGCCTGCAGTGCATTGAGGAGAAGACTGCCAAAGACGAGCAGCGCAATGCGCTGGCCGTTTCGACGGATCTCGCCTTTGCCAATCGGCAGCGCCGCCATCGCGGTTTCCGGCTCCACCTGCATTCCGCTGCCGCGGGGGTAGCGCACCGCCGCTGGCCCGTTGTGGCGGTAAGCCGTGTAGAGCATCTGCCGGCACTCGTTTTCATCGGCAGGCGCCATGACGACAAGGTTGGGAATGCAGCCGAGATAGGAGAGGTCGAAGGCTCCGTGATGCGTGGCCCCGTCGGCCCCGACGAGTCCGGCGCGATCGATCGCAAACACCACCGGGAGGTTTTGCAACGCGATGTCGTGGATGAGCTGGTCGTAGGCGCGTTGCAGGAAGGTCGAATAGATCGCCACGACGGGCTTGAAGCCTTCGCATGCGAGGCCTGCGGCGAATGTCAGCGCGTGCTGCTCGGCGATCCCTACGTCATAGTAGCGATCCGGGAACTCCTGCGCGAAGCGCACCATCCCCGAGCCCTCTCGCATCGCCGGAGTGATGCCGACGACTTTTTGATCCTGGGCGGCGATGTCGCACAGCCAGTCTCCGAACACCTGCGTGTACGTGAGCTTGGCGGCGCCTTTGGCGGTCTGGATGCCCGCGGTATGGTCGAATGTCGAGACCCCGTGGTAGAGGACGGGATCCGCTTCGGCGAGCTTGTACCCTTGTCCCTTACGCGTGATGACGTGCAGGAAGTGCGGACCGTTGAGCTTGCGCAGGTTCTGCAGCGTCGGGAGCAGGGCGTCGAGGTCATGCCCATCGATGGGGCCGTAATAATGGAAGCCGAACTCCTCGAACAGCGTTCCCGGAGTGATCAGCCCCTTCACATGCTCTTCGACCTTGCGGGCGAAGTCGAGCATCGGCGGGGACACACCGAGCACTTTTTCGCCGGCACGGCGCGCGGCATTGTAGGTTCGCCCCGAAAACATGCGGGCGAGGATCTTCGTCAGCGCGCCGACCGGAGGTGATATCGACATTTCGTTGTCGTTGAGAATCACCAGCAGGTTGATGTCGCGCATGTCTCCGGCATTGTTCAGGGCTTCGAAGGCCATGCCCGCCGACATTGCGCCATCGCCGATCACCGCAATCGAACGCCGTTGCTCGCCGCGGTCGCGTGCGGCCACCGCCATTCCCAGCGCAGCCGAAATCGACGTCGACGAGTGCGCGGTGCCGAACGTGTCGTAGCTGCTTTCCGAGCGGCGCGGGAAGCCCGAGATTCCGCCGAACTGGCGCAGCCTGCTCATTGCCTCGCGTCGGCCGGTGAGGATCTTGTGTCCGTAGGTCTGGTGACCCACGTCCCACACGATGCGGTCGTCCGGCGTGTCGAAAACGTAGTGCAGCGCGATCGACAGCTCGACCGTGCCGAGGTTGGAAGACAGGTGTCCGCCGGTCTTCGAGACCGACTCGATCAGAAATTCGCGCAGCTCCGCGGCGAGTGCCGGGAGTTCGCGACGGTCCAGCTTGCGCAGATCAAACGGTGAGTCGATGCGGTGAAGCAGGGGGTACGGGGGCATGTGCAGGTCCGGCGGAATCGGAAATTCAGAATCTTCGATGGACGATGAAAGTGGCGAGTTCGTCGAGTCTGGCGGCCTCGAGTCCGAAAGGCGCGAGAGCTTCACGGGCGTCGGCAAGCAGCGATTCGGCAAGCACGCGCGCTTCCGTCATGCCGAGGAGAGTTACGTAAGTCGGTTTGTTGTTGTCGGCATCTTTGCCGGCTGTTTTTCCGAGCGTCGCCGTGTCCGACTGCGTATCGAGGATATCGTCGACGACCTGGAACAGCAGGCCCACGAGCTTGCCGTAGTGATCGAGGCGTTCCATGAGGTCGGCGTCGAGTCTCGTGCCGCACGCTGCTCCGAGCAGTACCGAAGCCCGGATCAAGGCGCCGGTCTTGTGGATATGCATGTATTCGAGCTCTTCGCGGCTGAGCTGTTTGCCGACCGCCGCAAGGTCGATCGCCTGTCCGCCCGCCATGCCTCGCGAGCCGGACGCGCGCGCGAGCTGGGCGACCATCGCCAGCTGCTGCGACGGGTCCTCGGTGAGCGGGTGCTCGGAGAGGGACTGGAAGGCGAGCGCCTGCAGGGAGTCCCCCACGAGCAACGCGGTCGCGTCGTCGTATTCGACATGCACGGTCGGTTTCCCGCGCCGCAGCACGTCATTGTCCATGCAGGGCAAGTCGTCGTGGACCAGGGAATAGGCGTGAATCAGCTCGACGGCGCAGGCAACTTTGTCCAGCCGCTCAGCAGCAGCACCGACGAGACCTCCTGCCGCATGGACGAGCAGCGGTCGGATGCGCTTGCCGCCGCCGAGCACGGCGTAGCGCATCGCTTCGTGAAGCCGGGCGGGAGCGATGTTCGCGTCGGGGAGAAGATTTTCCAGCGCGGTTTCCGAGCGTCGCTGGATGGCTTCCATCCAGGCCAAAAAATTCGTGTGGCTCATTCCTGGTCCCTCATGTCTTCAGCCGGATTCAACGGCGCCAGAACATCGTTTTCCAGCTGGCGCACCCGCTGTTCAGCGGCTTGCAGAGTTTCCTGACAGTGTTTCAGCAGGTTGGCGCCGCGTTGATACCGTTCCAGCGCCTGCTCGAGCGAGATCGCTCCGCTTTCCATTTCCTGAACAATCGCTTCGAGTTCGGCAATGGCGGATTCGAAGGATTTTGGCGCAGTGGGGGCCTTGGCCATGACTCGAAGCCGTGCAAAATAAAAGGGGGAAAAGTAACCGATCGGGCTACTGGCGGTCAAACAACTTCTCGAATAGAATCATCCGCTCATTTTTCCGAATTTCTTGGAATTTACAGGGGAGGTTCGGGGATGTCCGATCTCGCATTCAAGGCCAAAACGGCCCCGGCGATTTCCCAGTTGCCGGTTTCGATGTACTTCGACGAAAAAATCTTCGAACTCGAGAAGCGCCTGTTGTTCCAGGGCGGGGCGGGATATGTCGGCCACGAGTTGATGGTACCGGAAGTCGGAAACTATCGCTCTCTGGAATGGCTGGATCACTCCAAGTTGCTGTTTCGCACGCACGACGGCATCCATCGCCTGTCGAACGTCTGCCGGCATCGCCAGGCAATCATGTTGCAGGGTGCGGGCAGTGCCGAACGGATCGTCTGCCCGGTCCATCGCTGGACGTACGACCAGCAGGGCCGCCTGCTCGGTGCGCCGCGTTTCCCCGAGAATCCGTGCCTCGACCTCAAGCGTGATGCGCTGGAAAACTGGCGTGGCCTGCTGTTCGCCGGTCCGCGCTCGGCCCGCGCCGACCTGGCCGGAATGGAGGTGGCGCCGGAACTCGACTTTTCGGGCTTCAAGCTCGATCGCGTCGAGATTCACGAGTGCAATTACAACTGGAAGACCTTTATCGAGGTGTACCTCGAGGATTACCACGTCGTGCCCTACCATCCCGGCTTGGGACGCTTCGTCAGCTGTGACGACCTGTCTTGGCAATTTGGCGACTGGTACTCGGTGCAGCGTGTCGGCATCACTTCGCTCGCGAAGCCCGGTTCCGATGCATACCGGAAGTGGCATGAGGCGATCCTCGCCTACTACGGCGACAGCCGGCCGGCCCACGGCGCAATCTGGCTGACGTATTACCCGAACGTGATGGTGGAGTGGTACCCGCACGTGCTCGTCGTCAGCACGCTGATCCCGCGCGACGTGAACAGGACGACCAACGTCGTCGAGTTTTACTACCCTGAGGATATTGTCGAGTTCGAACGCGAGTTCGTCGCTGCCGAACAGGCTGCCTACATGGAAACCGCGATCGAGGACGACGACATCGGCGAGCGCATGGACCGGGGTCGCCGGGCGTTGCTGCAGGAAGGGCGCCACGAGGTCGGGCCGTATCAGTCGCCGCTCGAGGACGGGATGCAGCATTTCCACGAGTTCTACCGCCGCATCCTCGGGCCGCACCTCTGATGGGGGGCTGCGGGCGGGGAGGGAGGCCGGCACTGCGTCCGGGGGATTGCGCCTGGTTGAAGTGCCAGGCCGCGTGCCGGCGGGAGTTCAGTCCGGACTCTGAAGCTCGCGCGGCAGCGGGAAGGTTACGCGCTCGGGCACTCCCTCGAGCGTGCGCACCGAGCTTGCCCCCAAGTCCTTGAGGCGTTCGACGACCGCACCGACAAGCACTTCCGGCGCCGATGCCCCGGCCGTGACGCCGACGCGTTTCTTGTTTTCGAGCCACGCCGGGTCGATGCCTGCGGCGTTATCGACGAGATATGCCGGCACGCCGAGCAGTTCGGCAACTTCGCGCAGGCGATTCGAATTCGAACTGTTGCGCGAACCGACGACGAACACGATATCGGCCCGCGGCGCCATGAACTTGACCGCGTCCTGGCGGTTCTGTGTCGCGTAGCAGATGTCGTCCTTCTTCGGTCCGACGATCGCCGGGAAACGCGCCCGGAGTGCGGCGACGAGCGTCGCGGCGTCATCGACCGACAAGGTTGTCTGCGTGACGTACGCGAGGTGCTGGGGGTCGGCAACTTTCAGGTTCGCGACGTCCTCGACGACTTCGACGAGGTGAATACCGTCACCGACCTGTCCCATCGTCCCTTCGACTTCGGGGTGGCCCTTGTGTCCGATCATCACGATCTCGCGCCCCTGGTCGCGCATGCGTGCGACTTCCAGATGAACTTTGGTCACCAGCGGGCAGGTCGCGTCGAACACTCGCAGGCCGCGCCTTTGCGCTTCGCTGCGCACGGCCTGCGGCACTCCATGCGCGCTGAAGATCACGGTCTGGCCGGTCGGCACTTCGTCGAGGTTTTCGACGAAGATCGCGCCCTTCGCACGAAGCCCGTCGACGACGAACTTGTTATGCACGACTTCATGGCGTACGTAGATCGGCGCGCCGAAACGGGCGAGCGCCTGCTCGACGATCTCGATCGCGCGCTCGACACCCGCACAGAAGCCGCGCGGATTCGCGAGCAGGATTTCCTTGTCGTCCATGGCTGGTCCCTGGGGTGGCTGGGGTCGGGGGTTTGCGTTCAGCGGACGCTCAAAGAACGCCGATCACTTCCACTTCAAAGCGGATCGTCTTGCCGGCGAGCGGGTGGTTGAAATCGACGACCGCGAACGTTTCGTTGATTTCCCGCACCAGCCCCGAATAGCGGGAACCATTCGGTGCGCTGAACTCCATGATCGTCATCGGCTCGATCTCTTCTTCCGGCATGTGCTCCCGTTTCACACGCTCGACGAGCTCGGGATTGTGGGGGCCGAACGCCTCTTCGGGCGCGAGCGTGAACAAGTGGTGCTTGCCGATCTCGAGGCCCGCGAGCAGGCGCTCGAGGCTCGGAAGCAGCTCTCCGGCGCCCAGCTGCAGCGTCGCGGGGGTGCCTTCGAAGGTGCTGATCAGCGGCTGGCCGTTTTCCATGGCGATGCGGTAGTGCAGCGTCACCAGGCTGTCGGGTTGGACGATCTGGGTCACGAGGGGTTCTCCGAAGTGGATGTGTCGCGCGAGGCGTCGCGGGGTGAGCGAAACTGCGCCCACAGCATCACGGCGACGCCGACAGTGATGGCGGAGTCGGCGACGTTGAAGGCCGGCCAGCCGTGGCGGCCGACATGGAAGTATAGAAAATCGACCACTGCGCCATGCACGATCCGGTCGATGACATTGCCGACCGCTCCGCCGATGATGAGGCTGAACGCCAAAGGCAGCGCGCGTTCACGCTGGTGATGGCGCAGCATCGCGAGCAGCCAGCCGCAGACGACGAGCGCGAGCGCAATGAAGAACCAGCGCTGCCAGCCCGAATGGTCGGCAAGAAAGCTGAATGCCGCGCCCGGGTTGTAGACCAGGACGAGCTGGAAGAAGCCCGTGACGGGCACCGCCTCGCCGAAGTCGAGCCGTGACAGCACCAGCCATTTCACGAGCTGGTCCAGCGCCACGACCAGCGCAGCCAGTGCGAGCCAGCCGAAGAAGCGTCGCGTCAGCCCGTGCGGTGCGGCGGGCGCGGGTTCCCGGGAGGCCTCAGGCATGCGTGCGACTTTCCCCGTCGCCATGGAGGTTCGTGCAGCACCGACCGCACAGCTCGGGGTGATCGGCATTGGCACCGACGTCTTCGCGGAAATGCCAGCAGCGGCCGCACTTCTGGTGACTCGATGGCGCGGCGTCCACGCCTTCATCGGCTTCGGTTTCGACGCGCACCAGTTCCGCACCGGACGTGATCAGCACGAAATGCAGATCCGCGCCCACGCTCGCGAGCGCATCGAAACGCGCACCGCTCGCGCGCACGCGCACTTCGGCCTGCAGCGAAGCGCCGATCCTGCCGTCGCTGCGCAGGCTTTCGAGCACTTTCTGCACCTCCGCCCTCGCGCTGCGGATCAGCTCCCAGCGAGCGAGGAGCTCATCGCCTCGCGCGAGTTCGGGCAATTCGTGCCACGTGTGCAGCATCACGCTGTCGTCGGCGTCGTTGCGGGTCACCCGCCAGACCTCCTCGGCGGTGAAGCTCAGGATCGGCGCCATCATCCGGGCGATCGCCTGGGTGATGTGCCACAGCGCAGTCTGGGCGGCGCGGCGGGCGCGGGAGTCGGCTTTCGTCGTGTACAGCCGATCCTTGAGGATGTCGACATAGAACGCGCCCAGGTCCTCGGCGGCGAAGTTCTGCAGCGCCTGCACGATCCTGTGGAACTCGAAGCGCGCGTAGTCGCCGGTGACCTGCTCCTGCAGGCGGCGAGTCAGCGCGAGTGCGTAGTGGTCGATGTCCAGCCACTCCTCGACCGGCACAGCGTCGCGGGCGATGTCGAAGTCGGCCGTGTTCGCGAGCAGGAAGCGCAGCGTGTTGCGCAGGCGGCGATAAACTTCGACGACCCGGTCGAGGATCTCCTTCGAGATCGTGAGCTCGCCCGAATAATCGGTCGCGGCGACCCACAGGCGCAGGATCTCGGCGCCGAGCTTGTCCGAGACTTCCTGCGGCGCGACGACGTTGCCTTTCGACTTCGACATCTTCTTGCCCTGGCCGTCGACAACGAAGCCATGCGTCAGCAGTGCGTCGTACGGGGCACGCCCGTCGATCGCGCAGCCGGTCAAGAGCGACGAGTGGAACCAGCCGCGGTGCTGGTCCGAGCCTTCGAGGTAGAGATCTGCCGGCCACTGGCTGTCGGCAGCGTGCGAGCCGCGCAATACCGTCCGGTGCGTCGTGCCGGAGTCAAACCAGACGTCGAGCGTGTCGCGCATCTTGTCGTACTGCGCGACGTCGCTGCCGAGCAGTTCCGCCGCGTCGAGCTTGAACCAGGCGTCGATGCCGTGCTGTTCGACGCGCTGCGCGACCTGCTCGAGCAGTTCGAGCGAGCGCGGATGCGGTTCGCCGGTTTCCTTGTGCAGGAACAGCGGGATCGGGACGCCCCAGTTGCGCTGGCGCGACACGCACCAGTCGGGCCGGTTCGCGATCATCGAATGCAGCCGCGCCTTGCCCCACGCGGGGTAGAACTGCGTCTCGTCGACGGCTTTCAGCGCCAGTTCGCGCAGCGTCGCGCTGCCCGGGTCGACCGCTTCGCGTCCCGGCAGGCGGTCCATGCCGACGAACCATTGCGTCGTCGCGCGATAGATCACCGGCGTCTTGTGACGCCAGCAGTGCATGTAGCTGTGCGTGAGGTTGCCCGATGCGAACAGGCTGCCGACTTCGGCGAGCTTGTCGACGATCTTCGGGTTCGCGTCCCACACCGACAGGCTGCCGAAAAAGGTCAGGCTTTCGTGGAACACGCCGTCGCCCTGCACCGGGTTCAGGATGTCGTCGTTGCGCATGCCGTAGCGCATGCAGGATTGGAAGTCGTCCAGGCCGTAGGCCGGCGCGCTATGCACGATGCCGGTACCGGCGTCGGCCGCGACGTAGTCGCCGAGGAAAACGGGCGAGAGGCGGTCGTAGAACGGATGGCGGAAGTTGATGCGGTCGAGCGCGACGCCACGGGCAGCAGCGAGCACGCGGCCTCCGAGCTGGTAGCGCTCGAGGGCCGATGCCCGCAGTTCGGCAGCGAGGATCAGCAGACCCTTCGGCGTTTCAACCAGTTCGTACATCAGTTCGGGATGCACGTTGAGCGCCTGGTTGGACGGGATCGTCCAGGGCGTCGTCGTCCAGATCACGATGTAGACGGGCTGCTCCGGCAGGGTATCGAGGCCGAACGCGCGCGCGAGTTTGTCACGTTCGTTGTCGACAAGCGGGAAGCCTACGTCGATCGCCAGCGATTTCTTGTCCTGGTACTCGACTTCGGCTTCGGCGAGCGCCGAACCGCAGTCGAAGCACCAATTCACCGGTTTGAGTCCCTTGAACAGGAAGCCTTTGCGAAGCAGATCGCCGAGTGCACGGATCTCGTCCGCTTCATTCGAGAAGTTCATCGTCCGGTACGGGTTGTCCCAGTCGCCGAGCACGCCGAGGCGGATGAAGTCCTTCTTCTGCCGCTCGATCTGCTCTGCGGCGTACTCGCGGCACAATTCGCGCGCCCGATCGGCCGGCAGGTGCTTGCCGTGCTGCTTCTCGATCTGGTGCTCGATCGGCAGGCCGTGGCAGTCCCAACCCGGCACGTACGGCGCGTCGAAACCGGCGAGCGTCTTCGAGCGGACGATGATGTCCTTGAGGATCTTGTTCACCGCGTGGCCGATGTGGATGTCGCCGTTCGCGTATGGGGGGCCGTCGTGCAGAATGAACTTCGGCCGCCCGGCGGCCGCCTTGCGGATCTTCTGGTACAGCTTCTTCGCCTGCCAGTCGGCAACCCAGCCCGGTTCGCGCTTCGCGAGATCGCCGCGCATCGGGAACGGGGTGTCTGGCATGTTCAGGGTCTTGCGGTAATCAGCCATGATGGTGTTTTCGGCCTCAGGGGCGAATCGGGTGTTGTGCGAACCAGGCGCGCGCATTTTCCGCGTCCCGGGCAATCTGGGCGATGAGGGCGTCGAGCGATTCGAACTTGGTTTCGTCGCGCTGCTTGTTGAGGAAATGGATGCGCAGGTGGGCGCCGTAACAGTCGCGATCCCAGTCGAAGAGATGGACTTCAAGCGTCGGACGCCCCGCAGCCGTTATCGTCGGCCGCACGCCGATGCTCGCGACGCCTGCGACGGGTTCCGCGGCGAGTCCTTCGACAGCCACTGCGAACACGCCGGACAGCGCCGGCCGGCGGTGTTTCATCTGGATGTTGACGGTCGGATAGCCGAGCGTGCGGCCGATCTTGTCGCCATGGACGACCCGCCCGGCGATGCTGTAGGGCCGGCCCAGCAGCCGCGCGGCATGCGCAAGATCGCCTTCCGCGAGCGCTTCCCGCACTGCGGAGCTCGACGCGCGCTCTCCGCCGACATCGAGCGTCGGCATCGCTTCGACTGCAAACCGGTGGCTCGCGCCCCGTGCCTGGAGCAACGCGAAGTCGCCCTGGCGCTTCAGGCCGAAACGGAAGTCGTCGCCGATGATCAGGTGGCGCACGCCGAGGCCGCGCACGAGGATGTCGTCGATGAACTGGTCGGCGGTCAGGGCCGCGAGGCGCGCGTCGAAACGGCAGACATGGACCCGGTCGACGCCGCAGCTCGCGAGCAGCAGCAGCTTTTCGCGCAGCGACGCGAGGCGTGCCGGGGCGTCGGCGGGAGAGAAATACTCACGCGGATGGGGTTCGAACGTGAGCACCACCGCCGGCAGGGCCAGCGAACGGGCCTTGTCGGTGAGCAGCTTGAGCAGCGCCTGGTGGCCGCGGTGCACCCCGTCGAAATTGCCGATGGTGAGGACCGAGGACTGCGCCGCGCGCTCCGGAATCCCGCGAAAAACCTGCATGACCGCCCGAAAAAGCGGTAATTATAACGGCAACGCGAGCGCTCTGGCGGTTCGCGCCGGTCAGTCCAGCTGCGCGACCCGGGTCGGCCCGAGCGGCGGGTTGTCCTTGAAGTAGCGGCGCAGGCCCCGCATGATCGCTTCGGCCATCTTGTCCTGATAGGCGTCGTCGTTCAGCCGCCGCTCTTCTTCCGGGTTGCTGATAAACGCGGTCTCGACGAGGATCGACGGGATGTCCGGCGCCTTCAGCACCGCGAAGCCGGCCTGTTCGACGTGCGCCTTGTGCAGCGTGTTGATGTCGCCGAGCTCGTTCAGCACCGCCTTGCCGAGCTTCAGGCTGTCGTTGATCGTCGCCGTCTGCGACAAGTCGAGCAGCGTTCGTGCGAGATGGCCTTCCTGTTTCGCGAGATTCACGCCGCCGATCAGGTCGGCGTCGTTTTCCTTCTTGGCGAGCCAGCGCGCGGCCGAACTCGAGGCGCCGCTTTCCGATAACACGAATACCGAGCTACCGCGTGCTTCGGGGCGGACGAAAGCGTCGGCGTGGATCGACACGAAGAGGTCGGCCTGTACGCGTCGTGCCCGCGTCACCCGCTGGCGAAGCGGCACGAAATAGTCGCCATCGCGCGTCAGCACTGCGCGCATGTTCGTCTCGGCGTCGATCTTCCGCTTCAGCCGGCGCGCGATCGAGAGCGTGACGTTTTTCTCGAAGCTGCCGCGCCGCCCGATGGCGCCGGGGTCCTCGCCGCCGTGACCGGGGTCGAGCGCGACCGTGAGCAGCCGGTTCGCGGGCGGACGTTTCTGGCGTTTTGCCCTGTTGTCCTGCACGGCAGCCTGCTGCACCGGCGCGTCGTCGCTCCCTGCTCCTGCGGTATCGCCGGCGGCGGCATCGAGCGGTGAGGATTTTTCGATCAGCGCGAGCAGCGGGTCGACCGGCACGGTGGGATACAGATCGAGCACCAGGCGGTGGCGGTAATCGCCGACCGGCTGGAGCGTGAATATCTGCGGAGTGATCTCGTTCTTCAGTTCGACGACCAGCCGCACGACGCCGGGACGATTCTGCCCGGCGCGAATCAAGCGGATATACGGATCGGACTCGATCACCTTGGATGGCAAGGTCTGCAGCACGCTGTCGAGTTCGACATCTTCGAGATCGACGACGAGGCGGTCCGGATCCTTGACGAGAAGGTGGCTGAACTTCAGTTGGCGGCTGCCTTCGAGCGTGATGCGCGTGTAATCGTCGGCGGGCCAGACACGCACTGCGACGAGGCTCGCGGCGGCGGCGACCGGACTCACCAGCAGCACAAGGGCGCCGCCGGCGAACTTCAGAAGGTCGCGCCGGCCGAATTTCAGCGTGGCGGACGTCACGGAGCGGGCCGGTTCAATTCCGAGTTCAGTTTTCTTGTACATGTCCGTCCTGCCTCCGTCAGCGCAGAGGCCTCGAGGCGCCGACCCGTGCCGGCGACGACGAGGCGCACTTCCACGTCCGCCGGCGCGAGATACGGGCTGGCCTTGTCGGGCCATTCCACGAGGCACACGCCGGGGCCGCCGAAGTACTCGTCGAGCCCTGCTTCCAGATATTCTTCGGGTACCGCGAAGCGATAAAAATCAAAGTGATATAAGTTTAATCTAGAAAGAACATAAGGTTCAATCAAGGTGTAGGTCGGGCTTTTTACTTTTCCGCCGTGACCGAGGGCGCGCAGCACGCCGCGGACCAGCGTCGTTTTTCCGGCGCCCAGGTCCCCTCGCAGGTAAATCACCAACCCGACGTGCAGGGCCGGCGCGAGCGCTGCGCCGGCAGCTTCGGTGTCCGTTTCGTCATCGAGCTGCGCGATGAATCCGCAGCCGTTATCATCTGCCGGGTGAAGAATCCGAATCATCAGGGTGCCTCCGGGCACGCCGCGCCGCACGAATCGCTGACGACCGTCGCGGAGCGGCTGAACATATGGGCCAGGGAACTGGGTTTCGCTGCCGTCGGCGTCGCGGACATCGATCTTGCCGGCGCCGAGCCGGGCCTGGCGGCGTGGCTCGCCAGCGGTTTTCACGGCGAGATGGATTATATGGCGCGCCACGGGATGAAGCGGGCGCGCCCCGCCGAACTGGTTCCGGGCACGCTGCGCGTCATCAGCGTACGGATGAATTACTGGCCGCACGCAGCCGACGCGCAAGCGGCGCTCGACGAGCCCGCGCAGGCGTACGTGTCCCGGTACGCGTTAGGGCGCGACTACCACAAGCTGATGCGCGCACGCCTGCAGAAACTTGCCGAGCGCATCGCCGCCGAGGCGCCGCACGGCTACCGGGTCTTCGTCGACTCCGCGCCGGTGCTGGAGGTCGAACTCGCGACGCGCGCCGGCCTGGGCTGGCGCGGCAAGCACACGCTCACGCTCGACCGCTCGGCCGGTTCGTTCTTTTTCCTCGGCGAGATCTTCACCGACCTGCCGCTGCCGGTCGACGTGCCGGCGAAGCCCCATTGCGGCTCCTGCCGTGCCTGCCTCGACGCCTGTCCGACCGGGGCGATCGTGGAGCCGTACCGGGTCGATGCGCGGCGCTGCATCTCGTATCTCACGATCGAGCTGAAAGGGGCGATCCCGGAGGACCTGAGACCGCTGATCGGCAATCGCATCTACGGCTGCGACGACTGCCAGCTGGTATGTCCGTGGAACCGCTTCGCGCAGCTCACCGCCGAGCCCGATTTCGCGCCGCGCCACGGTCTCGACCGCGCGAGCCTGGTGGAACTCTTCTGCTGGACGGAGGCCGATTTCTCCGCGCGCATGCCGGGCAGCGCAATTTACCGCATCGGCTTCGAGTGCTGGTCGCGCAATCTCGCCGTGGCGCTCGGCAATGCCCCGACGTCGCCCGGCATCGTCGCCGCGCTGCGCTCGCGGGCCGACGACCCCTCGGAGCTGGTCCGCGAGCACGTCGCCTGGGCGCTGAAGCGGCACGGCGCGACTAGCGCGGGATCTGCGGAAGGCGGGCCATAGGCAGGCGACGGTCTGTCCCCGACCGATTGCGGCTAGAATTCCGCGCTTCCAACCGCTCCGGGCTTCCTCGTGAATTCTTCGCGACCAATAGGCGTTTTCGATTCCGGCATCGGCGGGCTTACGGTTGTGCGTGCGCTGATGGAACGGCTGCCGCTCGAACACATCGTCTACTTCGGCGACACCGCGCGCGTTCCATACGGCGTCAAGTCGGTCGCGACGATCCGCCACTTTACCGAGCAGATCACCGATTTCCTGCTGCAGCAGGACGTCAAGATGCTGATCGTCGCGTGCAACACGATGGCGGCGGTCGCGGCCGAAACCGTGCGCCAGCGTGCGGGCCGCATCCCTGTGCTGGATGTCATCGAAGCCGGGGCGCAGGCCGCCGTCGCGCAGTCGCGCAGTCGCGGCATCGGCGTCATCGGCACGCCGACGACGGTCAATAGCAACGCTTACGCGCGTCGCATCCACGCGCTCGACTCCGGCGCACGCGTCTATTCGCAGGCCTGTCCGCTGTTCGTGCCGCTCGTCGAAGAGGGCTGGCTCGACCATCCCGTGACGCGGCTGACCGCGCAGGAATACCTCAAGCCGGTGCTCGCCGAGGAGGTCGACAGCCTCGTGCTCGGCTGCACCCATTACCCGTTGCTGAAGCCGCTGCTGCGCGACGTCGTCGGCCCGGGCGTGCGGCTCGTGGACTCCGCGCTGACGACCGCGGAACTCGCCGCGGCGAAACTGCACGCGCTTGGCCTCGCGAACATGCATCCGGGCGAAGCGACGTACCGGTTCGTCGTCACCGACGTGCCGCTGCGTTTCCAGACGATCGGCGAACGCTTCCTCGGCCGTTCACTCGGTGCGGTCGAGAAGCTCGACTGGTAGCGAGCGTTGCAAAGCCTTCCGGCCGCTGCGCTGCGCAGCCTTTTTTTCGTGAACTAAGCTTCAGGCAGATGCGGTGCGCCCAAGCGAGCGCCGCGATGCGGAGGAGGCGGACATGGAGCAGCAGCGGAAACTTGCGGTGATCGTGGGTGCGGGACCGGGACTGGGCTGCGCGCTCGGACGGCGTTTCAGCAAGGCGGAGATGAACGTCGCGATGGCGGCCCGCGACGTCGCGCGGCTGGAGTCGCTGACGATGGAGTGCGCGGCGATCGGGCATGGCGCGAAAGCGTATTCGTGCGATGCCGGCGACGAGAAATCCGTCGAGGACCTCTTCAGCCGGGTGCGCGCTGAATTCGGCGAGCCGGACGTCGTGATCTACAACGCCGGCGCCTTCGTGCCGCGTGCCCTGCTCGAAACTACCGCCGAAGAGTTCGAGCGCTGCTGGCGCGTCGGCTGCATGGGCGGTTTTCTCGTCGGGCGCGCAGCGGCCCGCTCGATGCTGGAACGGCTCGGGCGCGGCGGGCGCGGCGGCACGATCCTCTTCACCGGCGCGACCGCGAGCCTACGAGGCAGCGCGGGTTTCCACAACCTCGCGGTCGGGAAGTTCGGCTTGCGGGCGCTCGCCCAGAGCATGGCGCGCGAGCTGCAGCCGAAAGGCATTCACGTCGCGCATGTGATCATCGACGGGCACATTCGCCCATCCTCCAGCATCGAGCACAGCGCCGAAGCAAGCGACGACATGCTCGACCCGTCGGCGATCGCGGAAGCCTATTTCCAGCTGCATTGCCAGCCGCGCAGCGCCTGGACGCACGAAATGGACCTGCGTCCGTGGGTCGAGAAATTCTGAAGCCCCGTTGCTGTTGCCGTTGCCGCGTCGCCGTTGCGGGAGCTATCAAGGCGGCAATCAAATGCAACCGTTCGCCCTGAACTTGTCGAAGGGCGCTGCCAAGGCTTCGACAGGCCTGTCCTGAGCGAGAGGCCGAAGGGTTCAGCCCGAACGGAATCTGGCTGCCGGGTTAATAAGGGAGTGCACAGTGTTCCGGAGCCGGTTGCGCTTGTCCCGGAGCTGCGCGTCCTATTCCTCCGGGCCGGTCGCGATCGGTCGGTGCGGGTCGGCGCACCACTCGCTCCACGATCCGGCGTAGAGCCGCGACCCGGACAGGCCGGCCGACTCCATCGCCAGCAGATTGTGGCAGGCAGTGACGCCAGACCCGCACTGGTGGACGACGCGGTGCGCGTCGCGCCCCTTCAGCAGCGTGCCGAACTCCTCGCGCAGCACCGAGGCCTGCTTGAAACAGCCGCCGCCGATGAGGTTGTCGCGGAAAAACCGGTTTTTCGCTCCCGGAATGTGGCCGCCGACCGGATCCAGCGTTTCGTTCTCGCCGCGAAAGCGGTCCGGGCTGCGGGCGTCGATGAGCATGACGTCGCCGGTGCGGAGGTGATCGAGCACGAACGCGGCATCGACGACGGCGGGTTGCAGCGAAAGCGAGTAGGTCGCGGGCCGGACGGACGGAGTTTTGCTCGTCAGTGCCTGCCCTGCCGCGCACCATGCCACGAGGCCGCCGTCGAGCACTGCGGCGCGCCGGTGGCCGAGCCAGCGCATCATCCACCACAGCCGGGCGGCGAACATGCCGCCGGCGTCGTCGTAGGCGATCACCTGGGTGTCGTTGCCGATGCCGAGGTGCCCGAGTCGCGCGGCGAAGTCGGCCGGATCGGGGAGGGGGTGGCGCCCGTTGGTACCGGTCATGCGGCCCGACAGGTCCTCGTCGAGATGCAGGAAATGCGCGCCCGGCAGGTGGCCGCGCTCGTACGCCGCCCGCCCGAAGCCGGTGTCGGCCAGATCATGCCGGCAATCGACGATGCGCCAGTCGGGGTCGTCGAGCTGATCCGCCAACTCGCGGGCGCCGATCAGCGTGCTGTACGAAGCGTTCACTGCGCGGGCTCCGCGGCCGCCTCCAGCCAGCTGCGCGCTTCGTTTTCGTCGGCGAAGACAAGCACTTCGGCATCGACGAAAAGCTGCGAGATCCACGCACTCCAGGTCAGCCACTGGTCTTCGGTCAGCACGGCGATGCGGCCGAAATCCCGGGCGTGGCGGCGCGAGAACTTGATTTCTTCCCACGCGACATCGAGCGTGAAGCCGGCCATCTGACGCAGGTCGAAGAGCAGATTGACCGGGCCTTCGAACTGCACCTTGTAATTGACGATCTCTTCGAACTCCTTGTAGTCGGCGAGGGTGAATTCGCCGAATACGGCGACGGAGACGAGGTTGGGTTGGTGGTCTGTCGTGATCATGGCTGCCTCCGCAGGGCCATTGAATTATGCGGACTACTATAGTCCCGGCCGATGGGCGCTTCAATCACGATGTCCGCCGCCGGCAGACGGTCGCCCGGGATGGTCACGCGGACGGGCGCGCGGTAGTCTTGCGTCATTGCGAACTCAGCCGGAGGCGTCATGAGTTATCTGCTGGCCCTGGATCAGGGGACGACGAGTTCGCGGGCGCTCGTGCTGGACCGCGACGGGCAGGTGAAAGGGGCCGCCCAGCAGACGTTCGCGCAGCACTACCCGCAGCCCGGCTGGGTCGAGCACGATCCGGCTCAGATTCTCGCGACGCAGTTCGATTGCGCGCGCACCGCGCTTGCGCGGGCCGGCGTCGCCGCTTCCGCGCTGGCTGCCGTTGGCATCACGAATCAGCGTGAAACCACCCTGTTGTGGGAACGTTCGAGCGGCCGGGCGCTGGCGCCGGCGATCGTCTGGCAGGATCGGCGCACCGCGGCCGCATGCGACCGGTTGCGCGAGGCCGGCCACGCAGACATGATCCGAGCGAGCACCGGGCTCGAGCTCGACGCCTATTTCTCGGCGACGAAACTCGCCTGGCTGTTGGACCATGTCCCGGGCGCGCGCGCCCGGGCACGGGCAGGCGAACTGGCGTTCGGCACCGTCGACAGCTGGCTGGTCTGGCATCTCAGCGGCGGGGCGCTGCACGTGACCGACGCCGGCAATGCGTCGCGAACAATGCTGTTCAACATCCACCGCTGCGAGTGGGACGAAACGCTGCTCGCGCTGCTCGACATTCCGCCCGCGCTGTTGCCGCGCGTCGTCGATAGCAGCGGAGTGTGCGGCACCACCTGCGCCGACGTGCTCGGCGCGGCGGTACCGATCGCCGGCATCGGCGGGGACCAGCAGGCCGCGACGTTCGGCCAGGCATGCTTTGCCCCCGGAATGGCGAAAAACACCTACGGCACGGGCTGCTTCCTGCTGATGAACACCGGCGCGGCGCCGGTGACGTCGACGAACCGCCTGCTGACGACGATCGGGTGGCGGTCGCAGGGCGAGACCTGCTACGCGCTCGAAGGCAGCATTTTCATCGGTGGCGCGCTCGTGCAGTGGCTGCGCGACGGGCTGGGGCTGATCAGGCGCGCCGAGGACGTCGAGGGGCTCGCTGCGAGCGTCCCGGACAGCGATGGCGTCGTGCTGGTGCCGGCGTTTACCGGACTCGGCGCACCGTACTGGGACGCGTATGCGCGCGGCACGCTGCTCGGGCTGACCCGCGGCACGGGGGCCGCGCACATCGCCCGCGCGGCCCTCGAGGCGATCGCGCTGCAGACGGTCGATCTCGTCGCCGCGATGGACCGTGACGGCGCCGGGCCGCTGGCCGAACTGCGGGTCGATGGCGGGGCGGCGGCAAACGACCTGCTGATGCAGATCCAGGCGGATCTGCTCGGGGTTCCGGTGGTCCGTCCGAAGATGCTCGAGACCACTGCGCTCGGAGCGGCGTATCTCGCGGGGCTCGGAGTGGGGATGTGGTCCGGCATCGAGGAGCTTGCGTCGCACTGGCGCGCCGAACGCCGCTTCGAGCCGCTGATGGCGGAGGACCGGCGCGAGGCGGCAATCGCGCGCTGGCGGCGGGCGGTCGAACGGGCCCGGGGCTGGGTCGCGGCATGAGTGCGGGCGGCGAGGAGGGGAGCGTTCATGCGGCGCCCCAGACAAGTCGTCGTCCGCACGCTCGATCCGCTGCGGCGGATGGCCGGCTTGCCCGCACGGCGCTGCTCGATCGCCTGCGCCAGTCACGGCGCTGGGACGTGGTCGTCATCGGCGGGGGCGCGACCGGGCTCGGATGCGCCGTCGATGCGGCCGCGCGCGGCTATTCGACGCTGCTTGTCGAAGCGTGCGACTTCGCGAAAGGAACCAGTTCGCGCGCGACGAAGCTGATTCACGGCGGCGTGCGTTATCTCGCCCGGGGCGAGCTCGGGCTGGTGCGTGAAGCGCTCGCCGAGCGTTCGCGGCTGCTCGCGAATGCGCCTCACCTCGTTCATCCGCTGCGTTTCGTCGTGCCGGCCTATCATTGGCACGACCGGGCGCGATTCGGGCTGGGGCTCGGCTTTTACGATCTGCTTGCCGGCATCCACGGCATCGAACGCAGCCGCATGCTCGACGCGGCTGCGACAGCCGTGGCGCTGCCGGGTCTGAATCCCGTCGGGCTGAGGGGCGGGATCGCCTACTGGGATGCACAGTTCGACGACGCGCGGCTGGCGATCGCGCTGATGCGCACGGTCTTCGACCTGGGCGGCCTGGCGCTCAACTACTTGCCGGTCGACGATCTGATCTTCGAAGCCGGCCGCGTGCAAGGGGTCATCGCACGGGATGCGGAGAGCGGCGAGGTTTTCCGCATCGCTGCCCGCGTCGTCATCAACGCGACCGGTGTATGGGCCGACGTGGTGCGGCGTCTGGAACGTCCCGCGGCCAGCGCCTTGGTGCGTCCGAGCCAGGGCGTGCACGTCGTCGTCGACCGGAGTTTCCTGTCTGGCGATACCGCGCTGCTGGTGCCGGAGACGCCCGATGGACGCGTGCTGTTCGTCATTCCATGGCAAGGCAAGGTCCTGATCGGGACGACCGATACGCCTCGCTCCGACCTTCCTCTGGAGCCGGACGCGCTGCCCGGTGAAGTGGATTTCATCCTCGCGACCGCGGCCCGCTATCTCGTGCCGGCGCCGACACGGGCCGATGTGCGCAGCCTCTTCGTCGGCCTGCGCCCGCTCGTCGGTGAGGACGAGAGGACGGCGACGCACCGGCTGTCGCGCGAACATTGCATCGAGGTGTCGCCCGGCGGGCTGGTGACGATCACCGGCGGCAAATGGACGACGTACCGGCGGATGGCCGAGGAAACGATCGACCAGGCCTGCGCCGTCGGGATGCTGCCGCGACGCCCCGCAGCGACCGCTGCGCTGCGCCTGCACGGCGCGACCACCGGTTTTTCTGGCGACTGCTATGGCTGCGATCGCGCCCTTGTCGACCTGCTGCCCGGTGCCGCGCAGCGCATACAGGAAGGTCTGACGCTGACAGAGGCCGAGGTCCGCCATGCGGCGCGGTTCGAGCTTGCGCGCGGCGTCGAGGACGTGCTGGCGCGCCGGCATCGCGCGCTGGTTCTCGATGCTGCGCGGGCTGCCGCGGCGGCACCGGCAGTCGCGGCGCTGCTCGCCGAGGAACTCGGACACGATGCGCAGTGGTGCGCGGACGAAGTCGCACGCTTTCGCGCGCTGGCGATCCGCTATGGCGCGCCGGCCGGAGAATGCTCGTGACGAAAACCCGTGCGATATCGCTGACGGCGGTCGCGATGCTCGCGTTCGCTGCGAACTCGGTGCTGTGCCGGCTCGCGCTGCAGCAGGAGGCGATCGACGCGGCGAGCTTCACCATGATCCGCCTGCTGTCGGGCGCGCTCGCATTGGCGCTGCTGCTCGGCGCGCGCGGCATCCCGCCTGCGCGCGCCGGGAACTGGCGCTCCGCGTTCGCGTTGTTCGCATATGCCGCGGCATTTTCGTTCGCGTACGTGTCCTTGCCGACTGGCATCGGCGCGCTGCTGCTGTTCGCGGCAGTGCAGGCGACGATGATCGTCACCGGGCTCGTGCGGGGCGAGCGGCTCACGATGTCGCAATTGGTCGGGCTGCTGCTCGCGTTCGGCGGGTTCATCCATCTGCTGTCGCCGGGCCTGTCCGCGCCGCCGCTTGGCGGCGCGCTGCTGATGATCGGCGCCGGTATCGCGTGGGGCGTCTATTCGCTGCGCGGTCGCGGCACCCGCGACCCGCTCGCGGCGACGGCCGGAAATTTCCTGCGCACCGTGCTAATGGCGATCGGGCTGGCGATGCTCGGCATCGGCAACGTGAACATCCAGTCGTCCGGCGTGCTGTACGCGGTGCTGTCGGGGGCGTTGGCGTCCGGTGCCGGCTATGTCGTCTGGTATGCCGCGCTGCGCGGCCTCAGCGCGACCGGTGCGGCGACCGTGCAGCTCAGCGTGCCGGTGATCGCTGCGCTCGGCGGCGTGCTGCTGCTCGGCGAAGCCGTGACGCTGCGGCTCGTACTGGCGTCGGTGGCGATTCTCGGAGGCGTTGCGATCGTGCTGCGGGGGCGTTGAGGGCGGCAGGGCCGCCGCGCGGCGAGGCGCGCGGATCGGTTCCGGTTCGTTCAACGTGCCGCGCTGCTGCGCGTGCTCGGGTGTGGCAGCGTGACGAGCGCTTCGAGCCCGCCGCCAGGCCGGTTTGCCAGCGAAACGTCACCCCCCTGTGCCCGCAGTAGATTGCGCGCAATGGCCAGGCCGAGGCCGGTCCCGCCGGTGTCCCGGCTGCGCGACGCTTCGGCGCGATAGAAAGGCTCGAACACTTTTTCGAGTTCGGCTTCCGGCACGCCCGGGCCAGGGTCGCGCACGCGGATTTCGAAATGTTCCGGCGTTTCGGCGATCGTGACGTCGACGCGGCTGCCGAATTTCACGCCGTTTTCAATCAGGTTCCACAGCGCGCGGCGCAACGCGTCCAGCCGCGCGTGGCACGGCGTTCCCGCCTGCCCTGCAAGCGTCACCTGCCAGCCCATGTCGCCCGCGTCCTCGCATAGTGCAGCGACCAGCGCATTGAGGTCGATCGCGCTGGCGGCCGCGGTCACATCCAGGCTGCGCGCGTAGTCGAGGCCTTCCTTCGCGAGCGCCTGCATGGCGTCGAGATCGCACTGGATCTTCGCCCGCACCGCTTCGTCCTCGACGAGTTCGGCGCGCAGCCGCAGCCGCGTGATCGGTGTCTGCAGGTCGTGCGAGATCGCAGCCAGGATCCGCGTGCGCTCGCCGACATGCTGCTGCAGGCGTTGCTGCATCCGGTTGAAGGCGTGCGCCGCGCGGGCGACCTCGACCGGACCGCCGGTGTCGACCGGCGGATGGTTCGGATCTGCACCGAGCGCATCCGCTGCGGCAGCAAGCCGCGACAGCGGCCGTGTCGCGATGCGCACCGCGAGCCACGACAGCAGCGTCACGCCGGCGATCAGCGCCACCAGCGCGGCAACGAGGCTGCCCGGCGGCAGCGGCGGAGGGGGGGCGAACAGGACTCCCGGCAAGCGGACCATCAGCGGCGCACCGTCAGCGAGGCGTAAGCTCGCGAGCGGTTGCGCACGGCGCGGATGGCCGTCGTCGTGTGTCCGGGAGTGCTCGAAGACTGCCACCTCGCGATCGGGCAAGGCCTGAGTCAGGGCTTTTCGCAGCGGAGAACCGGCCGCCAGCGGCTGCGCGTCGGGCGGCGGCACATCCAGCGTGAGCCGCAGGCGCCGCCGGCCCAGCGTTCTGATCCAGTCCTCGCGCTGCTCGGGCGGGAGGCTGTCGAGCACGTCGACGATCGCGACGATCTCCCTTGCGACGCCTTCGAACAGCACGTCACGCCCGTGCCGATGCCGTTCGCTGACGAACAGCCCAAGGCTCACCGCCAGCACCAGCGCGATGCCGACCAGCCAGATCAGCATCAGGCGGGCGAACAGCGTGCGTGGCCAGGGAGGTCTCATGGGTGGGCAGGTGGCTCGGCGACGCTGACGGTGCTCGCGAGCACGTAACCTTCGTTGCGCACCGTCTTGATGATCGCGGGCTCGCGCGCGTTGTCGCGCAGGCGCTGGCGCAGGCGGCTGACGAGCAGGTCGATCGAGCGGTCGAACGCGTCGGCTTCGCGGCCCTGCGTCAATTCCATCAGCTGATCCCGGCTGAGCACGCGCTGAGGATGGGTGAGGAACACCATCAGCAGGCGATGCTCGGCGCCCGACAGCGGGACGATGGTGCCGTCCTGGTCGATCAGGTGCCGGCCCGCGGTATCGAGCCGCCAGCCGGCAAAGTGCAGCTGGCCCGCATGGTCGGCGGGCGATCCTTCGAGGTTCGGCGGCAGCGCGCGAGCCCGCCGCAGGATCGCGCGGATGCGGGCATAGAGCTCGCGCGGCACGAACGGCTTGGGCAGGTAATCGTCAGCGCCCATCTCCAGGCCGACAATCCGGTCCATGTCTTCGCCGCGCGCGGTGAGCATCAGCACCGGCAGGTTTGCGTGGGCGCTCCCGCCGGCACGCAGGTTGCGGCACAGCGTCAGGCCGTCCTCGCCCGGCATCATGATGTCGAGCACGATCAGGTCAACGCGATGACGCTCGAGGGCGGCTTTCATCTCGCGTCCGTCGGCCGCGGTGGTGCAGCGCAGCCCCTGCTTCTCGAGATAGTCGGCGAGCAGGCTGCGGATCTCTTTGTCATCGTCGACGATGAGGATGTGGTCGTTGGAGGCGGTCATGTTCCGGGCTGGCGGCGGTCGAAGCAGGGCGGCGAATGAATCTCTGATATGAATCATAAGGGGAGCGCCGGAATGTCTTGTATCCCAGAGTATCTCCGCCGCGCGCCGAGACATGCACATGCAAACACGAGTGCTGGGGACAAATGCTGCTTACATCCCGGTGTTCAAATGGTTTCGCCGCCCGCAGTCGAAGGGCGTTCCCGATCAACACGGAGAACCATCATGAAAACCTGGATCAAGACCGCAATTGCCGCCGCTGTCGCAGCGACAGCAGGTTTCGCCGCTCCCGCCGCCATTGCCGGAGGCGGAGGTGGCTGGCACGACATGCACGGAGGCATGCATGGAGGCATGCACGGCATGAAGCATCGCATGGATCCCGAAGCGATGAGTGCGCGCGCGGACCGGCATCTGGCCCAACTGCAGGAAGCCCTCGCGCTCCGCCCGGAGCAGCGTCCGGCGTGGGAGACGTTCAGCACCGCGATGCGCAGCAAGGCACAGCAGACCGCCGAGCAGATGCAGTCGATGCGGGGCGGAGAGCGGCCAATGACAGCGCCCGAGCGTATGGAGCGCATGGAGACGTTCGCCGAAAGGCGGCTCGAATCGATGCGCGAGATGCACGCAGCCACCGCGAAGCTTTATGACGTGCTCGATTCGACGCAGAAGAAGGCTTTCGACGAGCAGTTTCGCGTCGGTGGCCCTCGTCACCGGGGCGACCGTCAACAACGGCCGGGGGGCGTCGAGCGTTCCTCGGCGCCGACCCCCGCACCATGAGCGTGTCCTGACGGCCTCGGGCGCCAGAGGGGCCAGGAAGAGGCGAAAGCGAACTGCAACGGGCTGCGCTTTCACGAGCGGCCCCGGCGTGAAGCGGATGGCCGACTGATGTCGTTCGCAAAACAAAAAACCGCGTCTCGTGAACGCGGCTTTTTGTGATGGGCAGGCCTGATCGCGGCCTGCCCGAATCGGAACGATCAGTGGAACTGTTCTTCTTCGGTCGAGCCGGTCAGCGCGGTAACGCTCGAAGCGCCGCCCTGGATCACCGTCGTCACTTCGTCGAAGTAACCCGTGCCGACTTCCTGCTGGTGCGACACGAAAGTGTAGCCACGGTCGCGTGCGGCGAACTCGGGCTCCTGGACTTTCTCGACGTAAGCCGACATGCCGCGCTTCGCGTAGTCCTGGGCGAGGTCGAACATGTTGTACCACATCGAATGGATACCGGCCAACGTGATGAACTGGTACTTGTAGCCCATCGCGCCGAGTTCGCGCTGGAACTTGGCGATGGTCGCATCGTCGAGGTTCTTCTTCCAGTTGAACGACGGCGAGCAGTTGTAGGCCAGCATCTTGCCCGGGTGCTTGGCATGCACGGCTTCGGCAAACTTGCGCGCGAACTCGAGGTCCGGCGTGCCGGTTTCGCACCACACGAGGTCGGCATATTCAGCGTAGGCGATCGCGCGGGAGATTGCCTGGTCGAGCCCCTTGTTGGTCTTGTAGAAGCCTTCGGCGGTACGCTCGCCGGTCAGGAAAGGCTTGTCGTTCGCGTCGTAGTCGCTCGTCAGCAGGTCGGCGGCTTCGGCGTCGGTACGGGCGATCACCAGCGTCGGCACACCCATGACGTCCGCGGCGAGGCGGGCGGCGAGCAGCTTCTGCACGGCTTCGGCAGTCGGCACCAGCACCTTGCCACCCATGTGGCCGCACTTCTTCACCGAGGCGAGCTGGTCTTCCCAGTGCACGCCGGCGGCGCCGGCACGGATCATCGCCTTCATCAGTTCGAAAGCGTTCAGCACGCCGCCGAAACCGGCTTCGGCATCGGCAACGATCGGGGCGAAGTAATCGACGTAGCCCTTGTCGCCCTTGTTGATGTTCTTCGACCACTGGATCTGGTCGGCACGCTGGAACGCGTTGTTGATGCGCTCGACCACCGTCGGCACCGAGTTGACCGGGTACAGCGACTGGTCCGGGTACATCGCGGCGTACGAGTTGTTGTCGGCCGCAACCTGCCAGCCCGACAGGTAGATCGCCTTGATGCCGGCCTTGACCTGCTGCATCGCCTGGCCGCCGGTCAGCGCGCCGAGGCAATTGACGTACGGTTCGTTGTTCACAAGGTTCCACAGCTTTTCTGCACCGACGCGCGCCAAGGTGCTTTCGGGCTGGATGGAACCACGCAGGCGGACGACATCGGCGGCAGTGTAGTTGCGCTTGATGCCTTTCCAGCGCGGGTTTTCGGCCCAGTCTTTCTCGATGGCGGCGATTTGCTGTTCGCGGGTCAGGGTCATGGCAGATTCCTTGTTGGCTGACGATTTATGAGCATGGGAACGTTCCTCGCGCGCGTCTGACGATGTGCCCGCGGATCCTTCCCGTTCGACTGCCGTCGTGCTGCGGAGGCGGCGTCGAGTGAGGAGGAGTATAGGAAGGTTTTCGCTCTGCAGCAACAGGTCTTATATAAGATATAAGAAATTATTTAGGTCTTGATTTTCAGGAATTTAAGTTCAATATTTTGCATCGTGGAACGGGAGACGGCGTTGTGAAATGAATTGCTGCTGCATTGCCGCAGAAAATGCTGTTGCCCGGGCCGCTTGGGAGAGCCCCGTGGGAGCGGGCAGTGAATGAAGCCGGCGCAGCTCGACGCTGGCGTGCGGGGAATGAATCAGAGCAGCGACGATTCCGAAACGACGACGCCATCCTCGTCGGCGTAGATGAAATGCCGGGGAGTGAAGGTCACGCCGCCGAACGTCACCGCGATGTCACGATCGCCGGCGCCTTTCTTGATGCTCTTGAGCGGATGGGTGCCGAGCGCGAACAATCCCAGTTCCATCGTGCCGATCGCCTTCGAGTCGCGGATGCAGCCATACACGATGACTCCCGCCCACTGGTTCTTCACGCCCAGCAGCGCCAATTGGTCGCCGACGAGCGCGCAGCGCAGCGAGCCACCGCCGTCGACGACGAGCACTTTGCCTTCGCCCGGCCCTTCGAGCGCAGTGCGCACCAGGGAGTTGTCCTCGAACACCTTGAGCGTCGTGATCCGGCCGGAAAAGGCAGTGCGCCCGCCGTAGCTCCGGAACATCGGGCTGACGACTTTCACGCGGCTTTCGTTGGCATCACACAGATCGGCGGTCTGGAATTCCATGCTTCTTCCTTCGTTTTGAGGGGGAGAAAGTGTACTGTGACGTCGCCATTCATGAGCGGCAACGGAGCGGCCGGGGCAAAAAAAAAGCGGCCCGCAGGCCGCCTTTCGGAGCACGACGACTCAGGCGGTAGCCGCCTCCATCTGGTCGAAGACCAGCTTGACCTTCCCGTCGGCGTCCAGATCGATGGTCACCTTGCCGCCGTTCGCCAGCCGGCCGAACAGCAGCTCGTCGGCCAGCGCGGACCGGATCGTGTCCTGGATCAGGCGAGCCATCGGACGCGCACCCATCATCGGGTCGAAGCCTTCGCCGGCAAGCCATGCCTTCAGTTCGTCGGTGAAATGGGCTTCGACCTTCTTCTCGTGCAACTGCGCCTCAAGCTGCATCAGGAACTTGTCGACAACGCGCAGGATGACTTCGTTGTCGAGCGCCTTGAACGAGATCGTCGCATCGAGCCGGTTGCGGAATTCCGGCGAGAACATGCGCTTGATGTCCGCCATCTCGTCGCCCGCTTCGCGCTTGGCCGAAAAACCGATCATCGCCTTCTGCATCGACTCCGCTCCCGCGTTCGTCGTCATGATCAGGATGACGTTGCGGAAGTCCGCCTGGCGGCCGTTGTTGTCCGTCAGCGTGCCGTGATCCATCACCTGCAGCAGAATGTTGTAGATGTCCGGATGTGCTTTCTCGATTTCGTCGAGCAGCAGCACGCAGTGCGGCTTCTTCGTGATCGCCTCGGTCAACAGCCCGCCCTGGTCGAACCCGACATATCCCGGCGGGGCGCCGATCAGGCGGCTGACTGCATGGCGCTCCATGTATTCGGACATGTCGAAGCGCACCAGTTCGATGCCCATCGTGAACGCCAGTTGTCGCGCGACTTCAGTCTTGCCGACGCCGGTCGGACCGGAAAACAGGAAGCTGCCGATCGGTTTTGCCGGATTGCCCAAGCCGGAGCGCGACATCTTGATCGCCTTGGCCAGCGCGTCGATGGCTGCTTCCTGTCCGAACACGACGTTCTTCAGGTCGCGCTCGAGGTTCCTCAGCGCAGTCTTGTCGTCGTTCGACACGCTGCGCGGTGGTATCCGTGCGATCTTCGCGACGATATCCTCGATTTCGCCCTTGCCGATCAGCTTGCGCTGCTTCGATTTCGGCAGGATCCGCTGGGCCGCGCCCGCTTCATCGATGACGTCGATCGCCTTGTCCGGCAGGTGACGATCGTTGATGTAGCGTGCCGAAAGTTCGGCTGCAGAGGACAGCGCTGCCGCCGAATACTTGACGTTGTGATGTTCTTCGAAACGGCTCTTCAAGCCTTTCAGGATCTCGATCGTTTCCGCCACCGAGGGCTCTGAAACATCGACTTTCTGGAAACGCCGCGACAACGCGTGGTCTTTCTCGAAGATCTGGCGGAACTCCGAATAGGTCGTCGCGCCGATGCATTTCAGTTGCCCGGATGACAGCGCCGGCTTGAGCAGGTTCGACGCGTCGAGGGTGCCGCCCGATGCCGCCCCGGCACCGATGAGCGTATGAATCTCGTCGATGAAGAGAATCGCGTTCTGGGTTTCGCGCAACTGCTTGAGCACGGCTTTCAGCCGCTGCTCGAAGTCGCCGCGATATTTCGTGCCCGCCAGCAGCGCCCCCATGTCGAGGGCATATACCTGAGCCCCCTCGAGGATCTCGGGAATCCGCCCTTCGATGATCCGCCGTGCCAGGCCTTCTGCGATCGCAGTCTTGCCAACACCCGCTTCGCCGACCAGCAACGGATTGTTCTTGCGCCGACGGCATAGCGTCTGGATGACGCGCTCGAGTTCCCGGTCGCGTCCGATCAGGGGGTCGATCTTGCCGACCAGTGCCTGCTGGTTGAGGTTCTGCGTGTAATTCTCGAGTGCGCCGCCCGGTTGTGCCGGTTCCGTCTCCTGCTCGCCTTGCTCGGACTCGCTGCGTCCCGGTGCATTCGCACCTTGTTGGGGCGCTTTCGCAATGCCGTGCGAAATGAAGTTGACGACGTCCAGTCGCGAAATATTCTGCCGTTGCAGGAAGTACACCGCGTGCGAATCCTTCTCGCCAAAAATGGCGACCAGGACGTTCGCACCGGTGACTTCCTTCTTGCCCGACGACTGGACGTGCAGTATCGCGCGCTGGATGACGCGCTGGAATCCGAGCGTCGGCTGCGTGTCGATCTCGTCCACGCCTTCGACCCTCGGGGTGTGCTCGTTGATGAAAGTCGTCAATTCCCGCCGTAGTTCATCGACGTTTGCGGCGCACGCGCGCAAGACTTCGGCGGCTGACGGATTGTCGAGCAGCGCGAGCAGCAGATGTTCAACAGTGATGAACTCGTGCCGCTTCTGTCGCGCCTCGACAAAGGCCATGTGCAGACTGACTTCAAGTTCCTGCGCGATCATTCTCAATTTTCCTCCATCACGCACGCCAGCGGATGCTGGTGCTGCCGGGCAAAGGCGACGACCTGTTCGACCTTGGTCGCGGCGACGTCCTTCGGAAAAACGCCGCACACCCCCATGCCTTCTCTGTGGACTTGGAGCATGACCCGTGTCGCCCGTTCGCGGTCCATGCCAAAAAATTTCTGCAGCACGACTATGACGAAATCCATCGGAGTGAAATCGTCGTTGAGCAGTAGCACCTTATAAAGTGGCGGCGGCTTGGTGCGAGTTTGCTCCGCCTCGAGTAAAAACTCGTCCTGCTTTTGAGTGGCCATGCGGTTCATTCTAATGAAGTCGAGGCAGAGTGCAACATGCCGCCGGGAGAGTAAAAACGGCGTGTGCGACGGCAAAAAAGCGATGCGAGCGCTGTTGCGATGCAAGAACGGCTCCCGGGAGCGCCGGTCAGTTTCATTCAATGGAGGTGGGCGTTGTACGGCAAGAGGGGAGGGCGGGAATTGGTGCGATGCAAAAAAGCCGCCGCCCACGAAACGCTTGACGCTGTTCGCGCAAATGCGTAAAAGCAGGATCGTGCGAAATGCGAAGCTAAACGCGGCGGTTCTGCACGTTTTGGCTGCTTGCGTAGTCCGATTTGGCTTTACCGGCTCCGTTTTACTGCGCATTGATGCACTAAAGGGGTGGTTTCCTGCATCGTTTCAAGCAATTTTGAAGGATTACGGCAACATGGCAACTGGTACCGTCAAGTGGTTCAACGACTCGAAGGGCTTCGGCTTCATTACTCCGGACGATGGCAGCGAGGATCTCTTCGCGCACTTCTCCGCGATCAACATGAACGGGTTCAAGACGTTGAAGGAAGGGGAGAAGGTTTCCTTCGAAGTTACCCAGGGTCCGAAGGGCAAACAGGCTTCTAATATCCAGAAGGCCTGATAGTCCTGGCAATCCGGCACGCTGAATCACTGTCGCGGGACGGGTTCCATAAAGCAAGAGGCCGCCGGAGCGATCCGGCGGCCTCTTGCTGCGTGCAGGAGCCAATGCGTGCGCGGGCATCGCCCGCCGGGCACATCACTTCAGCTTGATTTCCTTGTACAGCACGTGCTTGCGTACGACCGGGTCATACTTGCTGAACTCGAGCTTGTTCGGGGTGGTGCGCTTGTTCTTGGACGTCGTGTAGAAGTGACCGGTACCTGCGGTCGACTCCAGCTTGATTTTTTCGCGGGCGCCTTTGGCCATGTGAGTCTCCGTACGTTTGCTTCAGTTGCGTGGCGAGGCGTCAGACCTTCTCGCCGCGGGCGCGAAGTTCGGAGACGACCACGTCGATGCCCTTCTTGTCGATCGTGCGCAAGGCGGCATTGGAAACGCGCAGGCGGATCCAGCGGTTTTCGGATTCGCTCCAGAACCTGCGGTTTTGCAGGTTCGGCAGGAAGCGGCGCTTGGTTTTGTTATTAGCGTGGGAAACGTTGTTTCCCACCATCGGTGCTTTACCGGTCACTTGACAGACGCGAGCCATACGATGCTCCAGGGAATTCGGATTTCGGAAAACCTCGGATGGTATCGTAGAAGCCCGGGTGGGTGCAAGAAAACAAAATGGAATCAGCGCTTCGGCGTGACTTCCGGGGCATCCTGGCGCAGGGCTTCGAGGGCCTGGTATTCGGTCCGGTAATCGGCGTGCTTGCCGAGCCGCAGCCACAGGCCGGTTTTCTGCATCACGTCGATGACCTGTTTTTTCAGGCCGCAGAAAGCCAGGTTCCTGTTCGTCCCGCGCAGCCGCTCGATGAGCAGCGAGAGCGTGTGCAGGCCGGTCGCGTCGATCGTGTTGATGCCCGCGGCGGAGATCAGCACGGTGCGCACGCCATCGTGGGTGGCCGCTGCGGCGAGCACGGCGCGCTCGAAGGCCGCAGCGGTGACGAACGTGAGCGGGCTGTCGAAGCGCAGGATGACGATGGCCGGATCGGGATGCTCGAGTCCGAAGCGTGCGAGGTCGCGATAAGTGCCGTCGGGGTGCAGGCCCAGCAGGGCGGTGCGCGGGCGCATCTCGCGGTAGAGCATCAGCGCCAGCGACAGCAGCAATCCGGCGACGACGCCGTTCTGGATGTTCGGCGCGAACACCAGCGTGCCGATGAAGGTGAGCGTCGAGGCGAGGCCGTCGTCGCGCCCGGCCTGCCACGCGCGGGCGAGCGCGCGCAAATCGATTAGGCCGGTGATGACATGCAGGATGATCGCGGCGAGCACCGGCTTGGGCAGATGCCACAGGAGCGGCGTGAGGTAGAGCAGCGTCACGAGCACGCACGCGGCGGCGATTAGCGACGAGAGGCCGCTCCTCGCGCCGGAGACGTAGTTGAGCGCCGAGCGCGAGAACGACGCGCTGACCGGCAGCGCGCCGCTGATCGCCGCGGCGATTTTCGCCAGCCCCTGGCCGATCAGTTCCTGGTTCTGGTTCCAGTCCTGGCCGCTTTTTCCGGAGATCAGCTTGGCGCTCGAAGTCGCTTCCATGAAGCTCACCAGCGCGATGACGAACGCAGTCGGGATCAGCGCGACGGCGGCATTCCAATCGAATTCCGGAACGCCGAGGACGGGGAGACCGGCCGGGATCGCTCCGACGACCGCGCCCCCGCGCGAGCCGTAGCCGACTGCGGCGGAGATCGCGGTTGCGCAGGCGACGACGATCAACACCGCCGGGGCTCCTGGCGCAAAACGCTTGAGCAGGAGCAGTGCGAGCAGGGAGCCTGCACCGAAGGCCGCCGACAGCGGATGCGCGGTGTCGAGGGCTCCCAGCGCGGTCCAGAAGTCGACCAGGAAATGCGTCGACTGCGGCATCACAATGCCGAGCAGCGCCGGCAGCTGCGACAGCCCTATGATCAGGGCCGCGGCGTTGATGAAACCGGTCATCACCGGACGGGAAAGCAGATTCAGCAGCCAGCCGGCGCGCAGCGCACCGAGTGCCAGCTGGATGAGCCCCGACAGCAGCGCGAGCAGGATCGCGAGCGTCAGGAAGGCCGGGGACGCCGGGTCGGCGAACGGCAGCAGGCTCGCACCGGTGAGAATCGACGTCAGCGCGACGGGGCCGGTCGACAGCTGCGCGCAGGAGCCGAACAGCGCCGCGACGATTGCCGGCAGCAGCGCGGCGTAAAGGCCGACATGAGGCGGCAGGGAGGCGAGCTGTGCGTAGGCCAGCGACTGCGGGATCATCATCAGCGCCACCGTGACGCCGGCGATCAGGTCGCCGCGCAGCGACGCTGCCGACCATTGCCGACGCCAGGCGAGGAAGGGGAGCAGGCGGTCGATCAGCGGCGGGCGCGAGGTCATCGAAACCGGAGCCTCGGGGGGCGGCGGGCGGGAAGTCGATGGTAGCAAATGGCGGATGGATGCATGGCGCAATCCGCAGGGGCGCATCAGGGTAAGTCCCGATGCTGACATCGAAACGTTTGGAGGTTAGCATTCGGAAGTTGTCAGACAAATTTGCGAAGACATGAGCGCCATCCCGATACCCGAACGTCCTCCCCATCTAAGCGCTGCCGTCGCCCGGCAGCTCGAGCAGTGGATCAGCGAGCAGCAACTCCCGAAGGGTGCGCAGTTGCCGACGGAAAAGCTGCTGTGCGAGAAATTCGGCGTGAGCCGGGCGGTGATCCGGGAAGCGATCTCCCGGCTCAAGGCCGACGGATGCGTGACGACGCGCCAGGGCTCCGGCGCCTATGTCGCCGCCCGTCCGGGGCAGGGCAGCTTCCGCCTGCTGCACGGACCGTCGCCATCCGCCACGATCCCGACGGACGAGATTTCCAATGTTTTCGAGCTGCGCTGTCTCGTCGAAACCGGTGCGGCCGAGCGCGCCGCGCTGCGTCGCACGCCGGCGGACTTGGCGCGTATGCGCGAAGCGCTCGCGCGGATGGACGACGCGCTGGCGTCGGAATCCGATGCGGTGGGCGACGACGACGCATTCCATGTCGCCATCGCGGCGGCGACGCACAATCCGCATATCGAGCGTTTCCAGGCTTTCATGGGACGGCAGTTCTCCGATTCCCGGGCGCCGACCTGGAGCGGTGAGGGCCACCGCAGCGGACGCGCGCGGCAGGCACAGGCCGAACATGCAAGGATTTTCGACGCGATCGCGTGTGGCGATGCGGACGCCGCGCGCACTGCGGCGCAGGCTCATCTCGTATGCGCCGCGCGCCGCCTCGGACTCGATCCGCTGCGCTGGGGTAATGAACGACTGGAGTGGGCACCATGAACTTCGACGCCGAAGCACCGGCACCGGCACCGGGTGAGCGGGACGTCGATTTTTCCGCGGTCGACAAGGTGCGGTTGGTCGAAGCGCTGGCGCGCGTGCTGCCAGCCGGGGCGCTGATGTATGACCCCGAGGACCTGCGCCCGTACGAATGCGACGGCCTTTCCGCATACCGGCAGCTGCCGCTGATTGTTGCGCTGCCGACGAGCGAAGAACAGGTCATCGAGGTGCTGCGCGCCTGTCATGAACTGGTCGCGCCGGTGGTCGCGCGCGGCGCGGGGACAGGACTTTCGGGCGGCGCGCTGCCGCATGCGCATGGCGTCGTACTGTCGCTCGCGCGCTTCAACCGGATTCTGCATCTCGACCCGCATGCGCGCACCGCCGTCGTCCAGCCGGGCGTGCGCAACCTCGCGATCTCGGAAGCGGCATCGCCGCACGGGCTTTATTACGCGCCGGACCCGTCGTCGCAGATCGCGTGCACGATCGGCGGCAACGTCGCGGAGAACTCGGGTGGCGTGCATTGCCTGAAGTACGGCCTGACGGTGCATAACCTGCTGCGCGTGCGCGGCGTGACGATCGAAGGCGAGATCGTCGAGATCGGCAATCACGGCCTGGACGCGCCCGGCTACGACCTGCTCGCGCTGATTACAGGCTCGGAAGGAATGCTGGCCGTCGTCACCGAAGTGACCGTCAAGCTCACGCCTAAACCGCAGCTCGCGCAGTGCGTGCTCGCCGCGTTCGACGACGTTATCCGCGCGGGCGAAGCGGTCGCGGAGATCATCGCGGCAGGCATCATCCCCGCTGGGCTCGAAATGATGGACCAGCCGGCGACCGCTGCAGTCGAGCAGTTCGTGCATGCGGGCTACCCGCTCGATGCGAAGGCGATCCTGCTGTGCGAAGCGGATGGCACGCCCGAAGAGGTCGCGGAGGAGGTCGCGCGCGTCCGTGCGGTCCTCGAGGCGGGCGGCGCGACCGAGATCCGCGTGTCGCGCGACGAGGCCGAGCGGATGCGCTTCTGGGCCGGGCGCAAGGCGGCGTTTCCCGCTGCCGGGCGCATCTCGCCCGATTACTACTGCATGGACGGCACGATCCCGAGGAAGCGCCTCGGCGAGATGCTCGAAGCGATCCAGGCGATGGAACGCAAGCACGGGCTGCGCTGCATCAACGTCTTTCACGCCGGCGACGGCAACCTGCATCCGCTGATCCTGTTCGACGCGAACCAGCCGGGTGAACTCGCGCGGGCGGAAGCCTTCGGCGCCGAAATCCTCGAGCTGTCGGTCGCGCTCGGCGGCACGATCACCGGCGAACACGGCGTCGGCATCGAGAAGATCAACCAAATGTGCAGCCAGTTTTCACGGCCCGAGATCACGACGTTCTTCCGCGTGAAGGCGGCTTTCGATCCGGCCGGGCTGCTCAATCCCGGCAAGGCGATTCCGACGCTGAACCGCTGCGCCGAGTACGGCCGCGAGCGGGTCAGCAAGGGGCACGTGCCGTACCCGGATATCCCCCGCTTCTGATGGAGAAGGGGTGGATCCAGCTGCTGCTCGTCGGCGTGCCGGTGCTGTCGCTGATCGGTTCATGGCTGGCGCTGCGGGTGGTCGCGCAGCGCGGCGCGCGGCGGCGGGGCGGATCCGGGACGGAGCACAAGACAATCATCAGGGCAGAGGCGAATGAGCGACTTGATTGAGCAGTGGCAGGAGCGCGTGCGGGCAGCCGCAGCGGCCGGGACTGCGCTGCAGATCCGCGGCGGCGGGACAAAAGCGTTTTACGGGCGGGCGCCGGGAGGCGAGCTGTTCGATGTGCGCGGACATGCCGGCGTCGTCAGTTACGAACCGACCGAGCTGGTCGTCACGGTGCGGGGCGGCACGCCGCTCGCCGAACTCGAAGCGCTGCTCGACGACAGCCGGCAGATGCTGGCGTTCGAGCCGCCGCATTTCGGCGCGACGGCGACGATCGGCGGCTGTGTCGCAGCCGGGCTTTCCGGGCCGCGCCGCGCTGCGGCCGGTGCGTTGCGCGATTTCGTGCTCGGCGTGAAGATCCTCGATGGCCGCGGCGAAGTGCTCACGTTCGGTGGCCAGGTGATGAAGAACGTCGCCGGCTACGACGTGTCGCGGCTGATCGCGGGCAGCCTCGGGACCCTGGGCGTGATTCTGGAGGTGTCGCTGAAAGTGCTGCCGCGGCCGGTCGCGGAAGCGACGTTGAGCCTCGCGATGAGCGAAGCCGAGGCGATCACGCGGCTCAACGAATGGGGCGGCCAGCCGCTGCCGCTGTCGGGCTCGGCGTGGAGCGACGGGGTGTTGAACGTGCGCCTGTCGGGCGCGGAAGCCGCGGTGCGCTCGGCGCTCGCGCGGCTCGGCGGGGAGGTGGTCGCGGAAGATGCAGCTGACGCATTCTGGGCGGGGCTGCGCGAACAGACTGCGGACTTCTTCGGCGACACCGCGCTCGACGAAGCAGGGACATCCCTGTGGCGGCTGTCGGTGCCAAGTTCCGCTGCGCCGCTGAAACTCGCCGGGCAGCAGTTGATCGAGTGGGGCGGCGCACTGCGCTGGCTGCGGTCGACGGCCGCGGCGGAAGCGATCCGCGAGCGGACGGCGGCGCTTGGCGGCCACGCGACGCTGTTCCGCGGCGGACCGCGCGACGGCCAGGTCTTTCATCCGCTGCCGGCTCCGCTGATGACGATCCATCGCCGCCTCAAGCACGCCTTCGACCCGGCCGGCATCTTCAATCCCGGCCGCCTCTACGAGGGATTCTGAACATGCAGACCCTGCTTGCCGATTTCATCAAGGACACTCCCGAAGGCCGCGAGGCCGAAGCGATCCTGCGCAGCTGCGTGCATTGCGGCTTTTGCACCGCGACGTGTCCGACGTACCAGCTGCTCGGCGACGAACTCGACGGGCCGCGCGGACGGATCTACCTGATCAAGCAGCTGCTCGAGGGGCACGACGTCACCGAAAAGACGCGCCTGCATCTCGACCGCTGCCTGACGTGCCGCTCGTGCGAAACCACCTGCCCGTCCGGCGTGCAGTACGGTCGCCTCGCCGATATCGGCCGCCACCTCGTCGAAGTGCGCGTGCCGCGCACCGGCGCGGACCGTGCGAAGCGCTGGGCGCTGCGCGAGTTCGTTCCGCGCGCCGGGCTGTTCGGTGCTGCGATGAAGGCAGGCCGCGCCGTGCGCAGCCTGCTGCCGCCGGCGCTGCGGGAGAAAGTCGCCGAGCTTCGGCCCGCGGGACCGTGGCCTGCGCCGCGCCATGCGCGACGCATGATCGCGCTCGCCGGTTGTGCCCAGCCGGCGATGGCGCCGTCGATCAACGCGGCCACCGCGCGCGTCCTCGACACGCTGGGCGTGTCGCTTGTCGAGATGCCCAGCGCCGGCTGTTGCGGCGCGGTGCGTTATCACCTCAACGACCAGGAAGGCGGACGGGACGATGCCCGTCGCAACATCGACGCCTGGTGGCCGGCCATCGAGCGCGGCGAGGTCGAGGCGATCGTCATGACCGCTTCGGGCTGCGGGGTGCAGGTCAGGGATTATGCCCATCTGCTCGCGCGGGACGCGGCCTATGCCGACAAGGCTGCGCGCATCGCTGCGATGACCCGCGACGTCGCCGAGGTCCTCGCCGCCGAAAGCGACCGCTTGCGCGGACTGCTGGAGCGTCGTCGCGGCGAGCCGGAACCGGTCGCGTTCCATTCGCCGTGCACGCTGCAGCATGGGCAGCGGATTCGCGGCGTCGTCGAAAACCTGCTCACCGCGGCAGGATATTCCCCGACGCCGGTGCGCGACGCCCATTTGTGCTGCGGGTCGGCCGGCACCTATTCGCTGCTGCAGCCGGAATTGTCGCACCGCCTGCGCGACGACAAGCTGGCCGCGCTCGGCGAAGGCGGTGCGCCGCTGATCGCCTCGGCCAACATAGGCTGCATCGGCCATCTTCAGGGCGGCACGGCGACGCCGGTGCGGCACTGGATCGAGCTCATCGACAGCCGGCTGAACGGCACGATGCTCTGAGCGCGACCGGGACGATCGTGTTCACCGTCCCGGATTGTCGGCGACCAGCATCTTCGCCTCGGCTTCGGCGACCTTCACGCCGTCCTGATTCGTGCACGCGCCGGACAGGCTGACGATGCCGCCCAGGTGTTTCGGCTTGTCGTCCAGCGCGTCGACTGTCCACACCATCGTCAGCGTGTCGCCGGCGACGACCGGCGCGATGAACCGCGACGTGTGCTCGACGTAGGCGATCGCGGTGCCGTGAAAAACCATGCCGAGGTGGGCGGCCATGAACGAGGTCGTCACGTAGCCGTGCGCGATCCGGCTGCCGTACCGGCTCTGCCCTGCGACGAGCTGGTTCACGTGCAGCGGATTGAAGTCTCCGAACAGGCCTGCGCTGAGCACGATGTGGGTTTCGGTGAGGGTCATCGAGGTTTCGAATGCGTCGCCGACACGCACCTCGTTGTAACCGCGTCCTGAATGCATGCCTAACTCCTTCGTGATATGAGTGGATATGTGGCGTGATGCATTTCACGCGGCACACGTAGCAGACCGGCATGAACGTACCGCAGCGCGGCGCCGCTGGCTATCATTGCCGGCGGTCAATCCCGGTCGTCACCATGCCACTCATCGTCGAAACCTGCATCGCACGGCATATCGGCGATCGGAGCGAACAACAGGATCGCGTCGCGGCGTTCGGGCACCCGTCGCGGCGCGGCACGATGATCGCCGTTCTTGCCGATGGCATGGGTGGACATGCCGGCGGCGAACTGGCGGCTGAACAGGTGGTGCTCCACGCGAGGCGGAATTTCGAAGCCTGCGTTCCCGACGCCGGCCGCACCGGGCAACTGCTGGAGAGGATCGTCGCCGACGCCCACCGGGGCATCCGGCGGGTTCGGGCCGGCACCGGGAAGGATCCGCACAGCACGGCTGTCGCGCTGATGCTGCGCGGCGGGCAGGCGGACTGGATCCACTGCGGTGATTCGCGCGTCTATCACTTTCGTGGCAGCGAGACCGTGCACCGCAGCCAGGACCATTCGCTGGTCGCCGAACTGCAGCGCCGGGGCAGACTGGACGAGGTCGCGGCGTCGTCTCATCCGCAGCGCAGCGTCCTGTTGTCGTGCCTGGGGGGTCACCGGCCGCCGCAGATCGCGTTCGGCGAAGCTCCCGCACGGGCCGGCGACAATTTCCTGCTATGTTCGGATGGCCTGTGGCGCCATTTCCCCGACGACGAACTGGCCGCGGTGATCACCGCAAACCCCGCACGGGACGCGGCCGAGACGCTCGTCCGGCTCGCGCGCCGGCGGGCCGCCGGAAGCGGCGACAACATCTCGCTCGTCATCATGAAGGTGTGCAGCGACACGGCGCAGGCAGGCGCCGGACGCCCCGAGGCTATAGCCGCAACCAGTTGCGCCGCCAGAAAATCGCCGCCATGCCCAGTGCCACCGCCCCCATCATCCCCATTGCTACAGGGAAGCCCCAGTCTTCGGCGAGCAGCGGCATGACCTCGAAGTTCATGCCGAAGATGCCGGTGATCAGGGTCGCCGGCAGGAACAGCGTCGTCAGCACGGTGAGAATCCGCACTTCGACGTTGAGGCGGTTGCTGACCGACGACAAGTAGATGTCCATCAGGTCGCCGAGCAGTTCGCGCACGGCGTCGAGCGTCTCGACGACGTGGACCAGATGGTCGTAGATATCGCGCAGGTACAGGCGCGTGTCGGCGCTGAAGAATCTGCTCTCGCCCCGGATCAGGCCGTTCAGCACCTCCCGCAGCGGCCAGATCGCGCGTCTCAGCAGGTGCGTGTCGTGCTTGACGAGGTTGATCGTTTTCAGCAGCGCCGGTGTCGGACTGGCAAGCGCATCGTCTTCGAGATCCTCGGCAGTGTCTCCGAGCCGATCGACGATGACGAAATACTGATCGACGATCGCGTCGAGCAGCGTGTAGGCGAGATAGTCGGTGCCGTGCTGCAGGAACGGCGTGCCGGGGCTGCGCATCCGCTCGCGAATCGGTTCGAAAGTGCCGCTGCGCCGTTCCTGGAACGTCAGCACGAAATTTTCGCCGAGCACGAGGCTGACCTGGTCGGAGCTGAGCGTGCGTGTCGCGCCGTCGTATTCGAACACCCTCGCCACGCAGTAGAGATACGTCCCGTAGTCTTCGATCTTCGGGCGCTGGTGAGTGTTCAGGATGTCTTCGAGCACCAGCGGATGGAGCCCGAAACGGCGCCCGATCTCGCCGAGGATTTCGGCGTCCTGCAGGCCATACACGTTGAGCCACAGCCGCTTGCGCTGCGGCCGGTAGGCGCGCGATTCGGCGATGCTCTCGAAGCGCCGCTCCTCGATCCCGTCATCGTCGTAGGCGAGCAGCGAGATCAGCGGGTGTTCCGTCTTGACTGCGCCGACATGCACCAGCGTGCCCGGCGGCAGGCCCGCCTTGACTGCCGTCAGCGACTTCGATTTGCGACGTTTCGTGTTCGCTCGTGTCGTGTTCATCTGTGGCACTGCAAAAAAACGGTATTGCGTTGAAGTAGGGTATCAGTATTATCCCGTATGCGCTGCTCATGCATCGGCCTTGATGCAGAGCAAGAAATTCATAAAAGCAACAGGGTGACGGCGCATTCACCCACGAATCCTTGTGGATCACGGGGGAGGGCGGGCGACGGACCCGATCGGGTGGCAGCGGTTGCGGCCTCCCGGTTTTTTTGTCTGTCGCCGGCCTGCGGTTGGGTCTGCGCAAGGTTCATCACACAAACCTTTCAGGGAGAACGGCCTATGGCTCTGTTGATCGGAGTGCCTGCGGAGACCGTGCCGGGCGAGCGACGTTTGTCAGTCGTTCCGGACGTAGTCAAGAAATACCTGGATCTCGGCGCGCAAGTGATGGTGGAGTCTGGCGCCGGCCAGCCTGCCCACTATCGCGACGAGACTTTTGTCGACGTGAGGTTCGCCGCTTCGGCGGACGAAGTGTGCGCTGCCGCCGACGTGGTGTTCTGCGTCCAGCCGCCGTCGCCCGAACGGATTGCGGCGTTGCGTGAAGGGGCGGTGCTGATCGGCCTGCTGCAGCCGTGGTCCGATGCCGAACGCGTGAAGCTGCTCATGGATAAGCGCATCACCGCGTTTGCGATGGAACTCTTGCCGCGGATCTCGCGTGCGCAGAGCATGGACGTGCTGTCGAGCCAGGCTGCGGTCGCGGGCTACGAATGCGCGCTGATCGCGGCCGACCACAGCCCGAAGTTCTTCCCGATGCTGACCTACGCGGCAGGCACGATCCGTCCTGCGAAAGTGCTCGTCATCGGAGCGGGAGTCGCCGGCCTGCAGGCGATCGCGACCGCGCGGCGCATCGGCGCGATGGTCGAGGCGTACGACGTGCGCCCCGAGACGCGCGAGCAGATCGAGTCGCTCGGCGCGAAATTCGTCGATACGGGCGTCGCAGCCGCCGGCACGGGTGGTTACGCGCGCGAGCTCACCGACGAGGAGAAAGCGAAACAGGCCGAGCGTCTCGCGAAAGCGGTCGCGCAGTGCGACGCGCTGATCACGACCGCAGCGATTCCCGGCAAGCGCGCGCCGCGCATCATCACTGCCGACATGGTGCGGCGCATGAAGCCGGGCGCAGTGGTCGTCGACATGGCGGCCGAATCGGGCGGCAACGTCGAGGGCACGGTCGCCGGCGAGAAGACCTGGATCAACGACGTGCTCGTCATCGGGCCGGCCAACATCGCCAGCCGCATGCCGGTCCATGCCTCCGAAATGTACGCCAAGAACCTGTTCAACTTCATCTCCCCGTTCATCAAGGAGGGTGCGCTCGCGCTCGACTGGGAAGACGAAGTGTTGGCCGGCACCTGCCTCACCCACGCGGGCGAGATCAGGCATGCGGGCGTCAAACAGGTACTCGGGCTCTAATCGGAGGACGCAATCATGGATGGCATAACTGCTCTATACGTTTTCATGCTGGCCGCGTTCACGGGGTACGAGGTGATCTCGCGCGTGCCGGTGATCCTGCACACGCCGCTGATGAGCGGCTCGAACTTCATCCACGGCGTCGTGCTCGTGGGCGCGATGGTGGTGCTTGGCCACGCCGACCCGGAAGACCCGGTGCAGCTGGCGATCGGCTTCGTCGCGGTGTTCCTCGGTGCGGCGAACGCCGCGGGCGGCTACGTCGTCACCGAACGGATGCTCGCGATGTTCAAGTCCGACCGCAAGCCGGGAGGTGCGAAATGAACACGCTGATCCAGTTGGCGTATTTTGGCGTGGCGGTCGTCTTCATCCTCGGCCTCAAGGCGATGAGCTCGCCGGTCACGGCCCGCACGGGCATTGTCTGGGCCGGCTACGCGATGATCGCGGCCACTCTCGTCACCTTCTACACCCCTGGCATGCAGAACTATGGCCTGATGATCACCGCGATCGTGCTCGGCGGCGGTGTCGCGTGGTGGAGCGGCCGGGTGGTCAAAATGACCGACATGCCGCAGATGGTCGCGATCTACAACGGCATGGGCGGCGGCGCGGCGGCGGCGATCGCGGCGCTCGAGTTCGCCCGCGGCGGCGTCCATAGCCCCGGCGTCGCGACGCTCGCGGTGCTGGGCGCGTTGATCGGCTCGGTCGCGTTCTCGGGCTCGTGCGTCGCGTTCGCGAAGCTGCAGGGCATCATGACGAAGACTTGGCGCCTGCCGCAGCAGAACCTCGTGAACATCGGGCTCGCGGCGCTCACCGTGCTGCTCGGACTCGCGATCGTCATCAGCGGCACGCCGGTGCCCGCGCTCATCATCGCGTTCTTCATCGTCGCGCTCGCGCTCGGCGTGATCCTCACCAGCCCGATCGGCGGCGCCGACATGCCGGTGGTGATCTCGCTGCTGAACGCCTTCACCGGTCTTGCGGTCGGCTTCGAAGGCTTCGTACTCGGCAACCCGGCGCTGATCGTCGCGGGCATCGTTGTCGGCGCGTCCGGCACACTGCTGACGCAGCTGATGGCCAAAGCGATGAACCGTCCGATCAGGAACGTCATCTTCACGCCGATCACCGGCGAGGCGGCCGGCGGCGGCGAGGCGATCGAGGGCTCGATGAAGGAGTTCTCGGCGCTCGATGCGGCCTCGGTCATGCGTTACGCCTCCAAGGTCATCATCGTGCCGGGCTACGGCATGGCGGTCGCCGGGGCGCAGCACAAGGTGTGGGAGATGGCGCAGCTGCTGGAAGAAGGCGGCGTCGAGGTGGTGTTCGCGATCCACCCTGTCGCGGGCCGCATGCCCGGCCACATGAACGTGCTGCTCGCCGAAGCGGGCGTGCCGTACGACAAGATCTTCGACCTCGAGGAGATCAACGCCGACTTCCCGCAGGCGGACGTGGCGCTCGTGATCGGCGCCAACGACGTCGTGAACCCGGTCGCGCGCACCGACAAATCGAGCCCGATCTACGGCATGCCGATCCTCAACGCCGACATGGCGCAGAACGTCATCGTCGTCAAGCGCGGCAAGGGTGCGGGCTACTCCGGCATCGAGAACGCGCTGTTCTACAAGGACAACTGCCGCATGCTGTACGGCAGTGCGCAAGCCGCGATCGGCGAGGTGATCACGCACGTCAAGGCGCTCGAAGCCTGAGCATGTCGTGAGAGCTGCCGGCCGGCCCTTCCTCGGGAGGGCCGGCCGGTGACGTTTACGCCTTTGGTCCTCGCGCCGGAACGGGGCGCCTGGGTGCCGCGATGTTCACGGCGCTGCTGCAGGATGCCCATGCATCACCACCATCGCGTCCGGGCGGCCTGCAACCTCGATCCGGTAGGCGACGATGACGGCGTCGAAAGTTGTGCCATTTGCGCGGCGATGGCGCCAGATGCCGGACTCGCCGAGCGCGCGGCCGTTTTCAGGCCCGCTGCGTAGATCGGCGAGCCGCATCCGGCACAGGCGCTCGTAGGGATAGCCATACGCTTTCACCGCGCTGGCGCTGGCGGCAAAAATACGCAGCTCGGGGCCTTCGCACAGCAGCGTCGGCAGTGGGCAGTCGGCGAACAGCCGCTCGACCGACGCATCGTCGTTCGGTGCGGCGCGTTGCGGCGGCGGGTCGGGAAGGCGCGCCGTCGCAAGCGCACCTGTTGCCTTCCCGCTATTTGCCGGAAGTATCAACAGCTGCCACCCGGGTTTCGGCCCGGGCAGGATGCGCCCGCACAGTGGTTCGCCATTGCCCGGCGCGTCGATGCGGGCGAACTGCGGCTCGCCGCACCCGGGCCAGGTCACCGCCAGTCGCGAGTCCAGGGCGTGTCCGACGAGATCTGCGCGAGCGAATCCGAGCATGCCCAGTGCCGCCGCATTGGCGGCAGCGACGCGGCCCTGATCGTCGATGACGATGACCGGTTGTTCGAGTGCCGCAGCGAGGCGCGGCCACACGGTGTCGACGGAAGCGGAAGGGGATTCCGCGCCCGGTCCGGGGCTCAGGATCAGCGCGTGGATCCCCGGCCGCAGGCGCGCAGCTGCGACGAAGCGCAGTTCCCGGTCACGCTTTTGCGGTAGCGAGACACGCAGGCTGCCGCGCGTTTCCCCCCGGATGAAAAGCCGCGCGCGCGCGTCGAGGAATTCCCGTTGCGATGGAAACAGGTCGGCGAGAGGTCGACCCGCGACCTGCCGGTAATCGCGTTCGAGCAGCCGGCACGCCGCACTGTTGGCTTCGAGCACGACCTCGTCACCGGTAATGACGAGCCCTTCGTCGAAGAGCTCGAACAGGGCCAGATACAGGCCCGCCTCCATGCCTTCCGAAAAATCCGGGATGAAGGGCTCTTCGGGATCATCGTTGCCCTCGGGGCGACGGAAGGCGTTCATCTGGGCGGGCATCCAAGGATTCCGAAAGCTTATCGTTGTGAGCCCAGATTAATTGAAGCCCGCCCCCGGAAAGGCCCGGAATAGGCGGGTTTTGCCGGGCCTATTTCCGGCCGAGGCCGCCGAGCAGCACGGCGATCGGGCGCTGATTGCGTCGCGGCGAACCCGATGCCGCCTGATCTGCCGGCTGATTGGGGTCGGTTGACCCGCCTGCCGGTTGATACGGCTTGGTGTAGTCGAACCCGTCCGCGGCGATCGTCGATCGTCCGGGGCGCCGACGGACTTCACTGCTTCGCGACGACGATGCGGGCCGAGCCTCGCGCGGCGCAGGAGCTGTTTTCTGGCCCGTTTCCTTCGTCGCTTCGGGAGCGCTGGGGGCGGTGCGGCGGCCATGCCGGCTGCGGCTGCCGGTTTCGAAAAAATCCGGCTCGGGGTCGAAGCCCGGCACGATTTCCTGCGGAATCTGCAGCTTGATGAGCTTTTCGATTTCCGCAAGATGGTGTTTCTCTTCCGCGCTCACCAGCGATACCGCGTTGCCCTGGCGCCCGGCGCGCCCAGTGCGGCCGATGCGGTGCACGTAGTCTTCGGCGGTATGCGGAAGTTCGAAATTGATCACCGACGGCAGGTCGTCGATATCGAGGCCGCGCGCAGCGACGTCGGTCGCGACGAGCACGCGCAGCTTGCCGGACTTGAAGGCTTCGAGGGTGTCGGTGCGTTGCGCCTGGCCCTTGTCGCCGTGGATCGCGTCGGCAGCGATGCCGTGGCGCTCGAGGAAGTGCGCGAGACGACCGCACGCGAGCTTCGTCGCGACGAACACCAGCGCCTGCGTGTCCGGCTCGTGGCGCAGCAGGTGCGCGAGCAGGTTGCGCTTGAGGCCCGCGGAGACCGGGTGCACGCGGTGAGTGATCGTTTCGGACACCATGTTGCGGCGCGCGACTTCGATCAGCTGAGGTTCCTTCAGCATCTGGTCGGCCAGCTTCTTGATCTCGTCCGAGAACGTCGCCGAGAACAACAGGCTCTGGCGCGCGGCGGGCAGCAGGTCGAGGATGCGGCGGATGTCGGGGATGAAGCCCATGTCGAGCATGCGGTCGGCTTCGTCGAGCACGAGCATCTCGACCTGGCCGAGCTGGATGGTTTTCTGCTGGACGTGGTCGAGGAGCCGCCCTGGCGTCGCGACGACGATCTCGATGCCGTTGCGCAACTCCTGGATCTGCGGCTTCATGTCGACGCCGCCATAGATGCACGTGCTGCGCAGCGGGACGTACTTGCTGTAGGTCTTGACGGACTCGAAGACCTGCATCGCGAGTTCGCGCGTCGGCGCGAGGATCAGCGCCCGCACCGGGTGGCGCGCCGGACTCGTAGAAGTGCTGGCGTGGCGCGCGAGGCGCTGCAGCAGCGGCAGCGTGAAGCCCGCGGTCTTGCCGGTGCCGGTCTGGGCGCCACCCATGACGTCGCAGCCGGACAGGACCACCGGGATTGCCTGCTGCTGGATCGGAGTGGGAATCGTGTAGCCGGATTCGGCTACCGCACGTAACAACTCGGGGATCAGTCCGAGGTCGGCGAAACTCATAGGCGCCTTTCTTCGATATGGGCCTGCCGCGCGAGATGCGATGCCAGGAGAGGCGATTGCATCAACGGTATCCGGAACGGAACGATACCGGGAGGGCTCGTGCCATCCGGCAGGCCGGGTGCTTTAAACCGGCCATTATACATACCCGTACAACTCGACGGCTTCCGGCGCCACATGTGATGATTTCCCGGCACAGCAGACCGCGCCGGAGAGAGGCAGGCGGATCAGACTGCCGCAGCGCGCAAGGCAAGGTAGCCGGTGATCTCTTCGCGATCGTGGTACAGGTGCTTGAAGCGCAGCTCGAACGGACCGGCCTGGGCGAGGCGCTTGGTGATCAGCGCGCGGCACTGTTCGACGGCCTCGAGGCGTTTTTTCATCGGCAGCTTGAGGTTGAAGATCGTCCTGCGGCAGCGGCCGGTCGCGATCCAGTCGGCGACGAGTGCCGCGATCCGTGTCGGCTGTTCGACCATGTCGCAGACCATCCACTCGACCGGCCGCTGCGGGCGCCACGTGAAGCCATCGGCGCGTACGTGCTCGACCATCTCGGTCGCCATCACCGAAGGCGCCATCGGGCCGTTGTCGACCGCGGTCACCCGCAGGCCGCGATGCGCGAGCTGCCACGTCCACCCGCCGGGCGCGGCGCCGAGGTCGACGGCGCGCAGCCCGGCCCGCAGGCTGGCGTTGCGCTCGGTTTCGGTCAGCAGCGTGAAGATCGCTTCGGCGAGCTTGAGCGTCGAACGGCTGGCGGCCTCGCGCAGCATGCGCAGACGCGGAATCCCCATCGGCCACAGCGCGGCCTGCCCGGGGAGGGCGGCGCACAGCCACGCTGTGGAGGTGTCGGGAAAGAGGATGTGCAGTTCGGGAAGACCTTTCGCGCCTTCGCGAAACGCGCCGATCCTTTCGAGTTCATGCTGCAGCGGCACGGTGAAGCGGCGGCAGAAGCCGGATTGCTGCTTGGCCTCGTCGGTGTCGGGGGTTTCCAGCATCAGCTGGGCGAAGCGCTGGCCGGCATTGCGCGTCGCCGTGGCGATCGGCGTCGCCCGGTCGCGTTCGGGCAGGTCGTCGATCCGGGCGAACCACGGCAGCAGCTGGCGCGCGAATATCAGCGTGCGCCAGTCGCAGCGTTCGGCAAGGTCCGCAAATGCAACCGGTTCGTGGGTTTCGAAAGTCGCGAACGCGCTGCCGGGGCGGGTGCGGACGAAGCCCATCAGCCCGATCCCGGCGGCGAAGTCGTCCAGTTCGGCGGCGACTTCCTTTTCGAACCCTGCGCGGCACAGTGCAAGCAGGCCGTGGGCGGTCAGGCCGAGGCGATTCGGTGGAGTGGCAGGCATCGGGTCCGTTTTCCGGCAAGCGTGTTGTTTCGGGTCGCCGCGGATGATAAGGCAAGTCGGTGCCCGGGCGACCGCAAGTTTTCTTTTCGCCCGGGGCAGTTTCAGGACGTGGTGGGTGCGCGGCGCGGGCGGCGCTCGCCGTCCGCCGGAGCCGGCGCAGCGGTCTCGTCGATTTCCTTCGCGCCGGCCGCGCCCGACGAAAGCGCCGACGGGGCGTTGGGCTGCGAAAGCTGCGAGGGTATCGACTGCATGTTGTTCTGCATCATGTAGTCGTTCATTTCCCGCCAGCCGGCGAACACCGCCGCCTTCTGTGCCTTGGCATTGAGCAGGTAGCAATCCTCCAGCGAGCGGCCCGAATGGCGGCATGCGCCGCCGATGGCTTTGCCTTCCGCTTCCGCGACGGCCGCCTCCTTTTTCGGATCGGGCAGTTCGAGCAGGATGCCGATCTGCTCGCAGCCGCCGAGTGCGACGAGCAGCAGGAGGGGAGTCAGGCGTTGCGCGAGCATGGGCAGAAGGACACCGGGGTGGGAAGCTGAAGCGGTTAACGTCGCCGCCGCGGAAATCTTGATGGTCGGCCGCCTGCAGCGGACTCCGGGCGACATCGCGGAACTCTATACTGTGAGCGTTCGAGGTGCAGGTGTCACGTGAAGACTGGAGAATGAGAGTGCTGACCGGAATCGCAAGGAAATGGGCCGCTCTGCTGCTGTGCGGAGGAGGTTTGCTGGGGATGGGGATGGGCGTCGCGCATGCGGCCAAGGCGGTTGTGCGTCCGCCCGCTGCGGTGGCGAGCGAGCCGAAGGAGATCCACCTCGTCCACCAGCTGGACCCGAAGCGGGAAGAGGCGCTGAAGCAGCTCGTCGAGCGCTTCAACGAGCGCAGCAAGGATTATCGGCTCAGTGTCAGGACGGGCACCTGGAGCGATGACGGCTCCCCCCACCTGATGATCCTCCCGGGCGACGACATGGAACGCTTTCTCGCCGGAAAGCCGCGCTACAAGGCGCTGTCGGCCGTCATGCGCGAAGGCGGCGTGCCGCTGCCGGCACTCAAGCCGCCGGCGATCATGACGCGCGCGCTGGTCGATGCGAAGGGCCAGCTGCTCGCGTTGCCGGTCGGCTTGTCGACGCCCGTGCTGTACATCAATCGTGGCGAATTCCGCCGCGTCGGCCTGGATCCCGATGCACCGCTGAAAACTTGGTTCGAACTGCAACAGGCGCTCGGGCAGCTGTTCGATTCGGGTTCGACGTGCCCCTACACGGTGTCGCAGCCCGGTCGGGTGATGATCGAGAACACCAGCGCCTGGCACAACGAGCCGGTGTCGGCGCGCCAGGGCAAGAGCGAGCGCCCGTCGTTCAACGGCATGCTCCAGGTCAAGCACGTGGCGATGATGGCGAGCTGGCACCGTGCCCGCTATCTGCGCATCTTTGGCGCCGAGAGCGAGGCTGAGCAACGGTTCGCGAGCGGGGAATGCGCGGTGATCGCGGCACCGTCGGCGAGCTGGACCGATTTCCGGCGGACGGCGGAGTTCGAAGTCGGCATTGCGCCTTTGCCGTACCACGAGGATTTCCCCGGGGCTCCGCAGAACACGCTCGCCGACGGCGCTGCGATGTGGGTCGCCGCCGGCAAGCGGCCCGCCGAGTACAAGGCGATCGCGCGCTTCGTCGGCTTCTGGCTGCAGCCCGAGAACCAGGTGGCGTGGCAGCGTGAATCGGGCTATCTGCCGCTGAACCGCGCCGGCGTGTTCGCAGCCCAGAGCGAGGTGCTGGGGCCGGACCTGGAGAACATCAAGGTCGCCATCTCCCAGCTGAACAACAAGCCGGCCACGGTCGACTCGAGTGCGTCGCCGATCGCCGGTCGTGCGCGCATGCTCGACATCCTCGACGAAGAACTCAGCGCGGTGTGGGCGGATCGCAAGCCGGCGAAGGAAGCGCTCGACAACGCCGTGACGCGGGTTCAGGCGGCCGTGGTGCCGGTCCTGCGCTGATGCCGCTTGGCAAGGCGATGACGCCTCCTCGCCCCTGGCCTCTCGCTTCGGTGCTGGCCCATCGCTGCGGTGGCGCGCTCGCGCCCGAAAATACGCTGGCAGGTCTCGCGGCGGCGGCCGAGGCCGGATGTGGTGGCGTCGAGTTCGACGTGATGCTCAGCGGCAGCGGCTCGCCGGTGCTGATCCACGACGAAACCCTCGAGCGCACGACTGACGGCCACGGACGCGTTGCCCTGACCCGGGACGAAAACCTCCGCGCGCTCGACGCGGGACGGTGGTTCGATGCGCGTTTCGCCGGCGAACGGGTGCCGACGCTAGACGAGGCAGCTGCGCGATGCATGTCGCTCGGGCTGTCCGTGAACCTCGAGATCAAGCCGGCGACGGGGCAGGACGAAGAGACCGCCCGCGTCGTCGCGCGCCGTGCCGGCGAACTCTGGGCCGGGGCTGCGGTTGCGCCGCTGTTGTCATCCTTTTCCGAGCTCGCGCTGGAAGTTGCCGCGCAGCTTGCTGCGCATCTTCCTCGCGGGCTGCTCGTCGAGCGGGTGCCGCCGGACTGGCTGCAGCGCTGCCGCCGGGTCGGTGCGGCGGCCTTGCATGCGGACGCCCGATACCTCGATCGTCCCACCGTGATCGAGGCCCATGAAGCGGGCCTGTGGGTGGTGACCTACACGGTGAACGACCCGGGCCGTGCGCAAACCTTGTTCGACTGGGGCGTCGATTGCGTCATCACCGATCGGCCCGACGTGGTACGCGCATCGGTGACACGACACAGGAGCAGCACGGGATATCCTGCCGGGTTCGGCGCGCAGTCGTGTTGACGCCACGCCGGCCACCCCCATAACATCCGCCTTTTTCCCGCGAGTGCCCCGCCTTGTCGACTCAGCAGCTCTACGCCCCGATTGCCGCCGACATGCAGGCAGTCGACGCGGTCATTCGAGAACGCCTTCACTCGGACGTCGTCCTCATCCGGCAGGTCGCGGAATACATCATCCATAGCGGCGGCAAGCGGCTGCGGCCCGCGTTGGTGCTCTTTTCCGCGGGCGCGATGGGTTACCGGGGTCAGTCGCATCACCGACTCGCCGCGGTCGTCGAGTTCATCCATACCGCCACGCTCCTGCACGACGACGTCGTCGATGAGTCCGAGCTTCGTCGCGGCAACAAGACTGCCAACGCCCTGTTCGGCAACGCCGCATCCGTGCTGGTCGGCGATTTCCTGTACACGCGCGCGTTTCAGATGATGGTCGGCGTCAACGACATGCGCGTGATGCAGGTGCTGGCGGATGCGACGAACATCATCGCCGAAGGCGAAGTCCTGCAACTGCTCAATTGTCACAACGCGGATGTCGAAATCGAGGATTATCTGCGCGTGATCCGCTACAAGACCGCGAAGCTTTTCGAGGCAGCGACGCGCCTCGGCGCCATCCTCGGGGGTGCGAATGAGGAGCAGGAACGAAAAGTGGCAGCGTTCGGCATGCATCTGGGCACCGCATTCCAGATCATCGACGACGTCCTCGACTATTCGTCCGACGAAGCGGCGACCGGCAAGCATCTCGGCGACGACCTGGCCGAAGGCAAGCCCACGCTGCCGCTGATCCATGTGATGAAGCATGGCACCCCGGAGCAGTCCGCGCGGGTGCGCAACGCGATCGAAAGTGGCGGGCGCGACGACTTCGAGGCAGTGCTGGCCGCGATTCGCGAAACAGGCGCGCTCGAGGAGGCACGGCGTTGGGCGCGTGCCGAGGCGCAGCTCGCGATCGACGCTCTCGAGGTACTTCCCCCTTCCATTTTCAAAGATGCGCTGCTACAATTATCGGACTTTGCAGTTGTCAGGAACTACTGATCGCTACACGGCGTCGGGGAATAGCTCAGCCTGGTAGAGCACTGCGTTCGGGACGCAGGGGCCGGAGGTTCGAATCCTCTTTCCCCGACCAACAATTCCCGCAGAAAGCCACTCGAAAGAGTGGCTTTTTTGTTTCTGCGCGAAGCCTTGACTTCCCGTGAAGACTGCATCGGGAACGAATCTCTCGGGGGAACCGTGCCCGGGCTCGTTAGCGCTGTAAATCGTTCCCCGTCACCTTCCGTGCAGATCCTGCAGCAGTGACGGTTTGTCCGGCTGCGCGAGCAGGAGTTGCGCGAGGCGGGCGCGCTGCGCCTCGTCGAGGATTTCGCGTTCGGCAAGCAACTGCTCGATCGTCAGCCTCTGCTGTTCTTGCTGCAGGCTGGCGATGGCGACGCGCTGGGCTTCGATCGCCTTGCGATCCACGCGCGGCGCGAAAATTGCCCGGATCATTTCCGCACGATGAGCGTCGATGCGCCCGGCGGCGTCGCTGAACTGGCGCAGGAAAGGTTGCTCGGCCGCGTGCCAGCGTTCGAGCTGACGCGCGTCGAGACCGAGGTGGACCGGCAGGGACGGGGCTGGCCCGGCGTTTGGCGAAGCCGGGCGCAGGACGTGGATGCCCGCCGCAGCGACGACGCCGAGATTGACCAGGACCGAACACATCAGGGCGAAGCGCAGCGTGGAAGGTTTCATCTGAAGTCATTTCCGGAAGGGCACGATTTCGGGACGGGGCAAAGGTTGCCCGGCGGAATCGGATCGAACACCGCCATCGCCAGCATTGCCGGTCCGTGAGGTACGCCGCTGGCAGGGGGCCGGAGCAGTGTGCTGCCGAGGTGGAGACCCAGCGTCAGGGCCGCGGCGCCGCCCAGCGGAAAAAGGAGCCAGCGCAGCGCGGGCCGTCGCGCGGTCTGCGGTGGGCGGGACTGCGCCCGGATGCGGGCTTCGATCACGGTCCCGAGATCGAAGCCGAGCCGCTCCTGCGGCAGCGCCTGGAGCCGACTGCGCAGCGTTTCCAGCTCGCGCAGCCTTTCCCCGCAAGCTTGGCAATGGTCGATATGGGCGAGCAGCTCCCGGCGCTGTCGTGGCGGGAGCTGGCTATCGAGCAATGCCGACAGCGCGAGCGTTTTCGGGCAATGGTCAGTCATGATCCTCTCCTGTCTTGCGCCCAAGCCGTTCGAGCAATGCCGCGCGCGCCCGCGCGAGGCGCGACTTCACCGTGCCGGGGCGGATGCCGAGCGTCCGCGCGATATCGGTGTAGGTGAGGTCCTCGACCTCGCGCAGCAGCAGGATTTCGCGCTGCTCGGTCGGCATCCGTTGCAGCGCCCGGGCAAGCTGTGCGTCGCGCTGGCGGGTCGCGTAGCAGGCTTCCGGCCCCATGGCGGTGTCGGCGATGTCGAATTCGTCGTCGAGTGGCGCGAAGTGGACAACCTGTCGGCGGCGCAGCGTGTCGAGGCTGAGGTTGCGGGCGATTTGCAGTAGCCAGGTGGAGAAGCGCGCCTCGGGACGCCACTCGGGCAGCGCCTGCCACGCTTTCATGAACACCTCCTGCGTCAGATCCATCGCTTCATCGCGTGTCCCGGTGAGCCGCAGGATGAAGCTGAACACGCGGTCCTGATGACGTCGCACGATCTCGCCGAACGCTCGCGCATCGCCGGCGCGCGCGAGGACGATGAAGGCGTTGTCCCGCTCCGCGTCCGCATCGTCCATGCCTCTGCCCGGCGTCGCGGCTCAGTGGCCGGTAGCCACCGGCGTCCACGCCGGATGGTCGAAGTAGGTACCGTAGTTGTCGAGTGCCCTGACCAGGTGCACCACGCCCTTGCTGCGGTCGCCGACGACCTTCTTGCCCGTGACCACTTCGACCCCGTCACCCAGTTCGGCGATGATGCCGTGCAACACCGTATCGGCTTCGGGCGCAAGTTTGCAGTTCTGCACGATGTAGGCGATCTCGGTTTCGACCGTCTGACCCAAGGCTTGATACTGGTCGTCGGTGAACGTGCCGCCGTGAACGGCCGGAAGGCTATGTTCGACGGCAGCGCGGATTTTCAGCATGCCCTGTTGCAGGGCGGCGTCAGTATGCCATCTGCTGCCGGCGTTGAGTTTGAGGGCGGCTGCGCCGCTGTCGTGGTCATGGCCCCCGGCGGCAATGGCGGGAGAGAGTCCGGTGAAGCTCGCGGTGACGAGACAGGCTGCGAGCAAGGTCATGGCAGTGCGTGTTGTCATTTTCCGTATTCCATCCGTGTGGGTCGAAGAGCCAGCTGGCCCGCTGCAGCTCCGGCGGCTTCCTGCTGCCCTGTTCAGTGAAACGAATGGGGACGGAGAATGTTCCATGAGAATGGCTCCGGCGACGTTGTAGATCCTGGGAATCTGTCGTGTCGAGACGACGGCATCAATGCAGGATAAATGCAAGTTGTTGAAACTAATGGAAATGACTGAAGGGAGCGGAGATCATGCGGTCGCAGCAGGAGCGTAAATGGCTGAAAATGCTGGGTGTCGGTTGTCGCCGCTGAACGACGGCAAGGGGCGCTTGGCGTTCATCGAAAGATTGACAAAGCGCGGAGCGGCGCTGCGAAGAATGGAAAAGTCCTTTTATTCAGACGCTTGCGTGTGTTATGGCGGATGTTTTCAAGCTTTCTCCGCATTGTTGCTGACGCGTTCCGACAAGGCGCTCGCCACTGTGGCAACGGTGGTCGTCTCCACGAAAAATCCCGGAGCTGCCGTTGATTTCTGTAAAAAACGAAATAAAATCAAACACATGAATTAAATTATTGAACGTCGCCGGGAAATGCCGCCTCGCAGGGCCCGCTTTTTGCACGACATGCTTGCAGTCGGACATTCCGACGCCCCGCCGCACTCTGCGGAGGGGAACTGCTCAACCAAAGCCGCAAGGCAGGAGGACGAGATGAAGATCAGCTATCGCAAGTCGTTGCTCGCCGGCGCAGTTGCCGTATTGGTCGCGACGCCGGGATGGGCCGGCACCGATGCTTCCAAGACTCACGACAGCATGCCGCGAGTCGAGGGCCCGCAGAGCACGAATCCTCGGATGGACACGTCACGGGCGAATCCGGGCGGCGTGGTCTACACGATGTCGCCTCGCGAACTACGCGGGAAGGATGTTATCGGCCCCGGAGGCGACGAAATCGGTTCGGTGAAGGCGGTCGTCCATAGCCGCCAGGAAAAGGATATCCAGGCCGTGATTTCGGCCGGCGGTTTCCTCGGCGTTGGCGACAAGGAAATCACTGTTCCCCTCGACCAATTGCAGTACGTCGATGGCAAGCTTCGCATCAGCGCGAGCGAGGAGGAACTGAAGGCGATGCCCGAGTATCAGCCTGAGCGGTACGTGGAACTGGAGTCCGGCGATCAGCCGATCAGCGAGTTCTCGGCGTTCGAATTGGAGGAGTCGAGCCGCGATGCCGCGCCTCGCTGGCAAGACCAGTCGCCTCGCTGGCAGGACTCCGAACGGGGAGATCGGAGTCCGAACAGGGATGCGGAGGGGGAACTGCTTCCTTGACGTTGCTCCCTCAACGGTCGAAGGCTGCGAGGTCAGCAGCCTTCGTCTGGGCGGCGGTAGTCGCTCCGCAATTGCTCAGGACGAGACGCGGCGGATCGAACGAGAAGATGAACGGCGCCGCCCGCTGCAGGGCATTGAGCCCGAGGATGGCGCGGGTCTTTCCGGGGAACACGGCCGCCTCGACATTGTTGAGCCAGCATCCGTCGCCGATGCTTACGGCCTTGATCGCATAAACCGGCACGTCCAGCTCGGTGCCGTTCGCAAGCCGGCCGCGCAGTTGCCTCATGTATTGCGCTTGGCCGGCGCCTTGAAGCGTGGCAAGCATTTCCTCGTTGATGGTCATGTAGCCTGAACCGGTATCGACCATCAGGTCGACCGGCCCCAGCCCGCCGATCTTTCCCTGCACGTAGAAAGTCGTCGCGCTGTTCGCGCGCATGGCCACAGTGGTATCGAATTGCCCGGCCCAGGCAAGGGAAGAGGTGCCCGCCCAAAGTGTGAGAAGCAGGCACATGAACTTCTGCATCGGATCGTCCTCGTCAAATCGCGTCGCGTGGTGAGCGTCCAGCGGATCGGACGCACGACGAAAGGCAATAATGAAAGCAACAGATTGAAAGAAAGTCAAACATTCCGCGTGTAACAGTGTCGACCCGTTCCTGTCCGTCCTGCACTACCGCGTCCATGGTACCCCAAAGGGGCGAGCGAAAGGGCTGAGGACAAGAGGGAAGGGGGTGGCCGGCCGATTCAGGCGCTGCCGAGATGGCGCCCACTGCTGCGCGGGCGCGTCATGCCCGCGGCGTTGTAGAGCTGGGGTTGCCCGGCTGCCGTGAGCAGGACCGAGAGCGCCGCATGGTTGTGCTGCATCCGTTCGACGATCAGCTTGCCGTTGATCTCGTTGCGATGTTCTGCGCTGCGTGCGAGTTCGCGGATCTCGTCCCAGCAGGCCAGCGTGTCGGGCAGCGGCCGACATAGTTCGCGAATCGACGCTTCGTCGTTCGGGCGCCGCAAGCGGCCGAGCAGCAGGGCGCGGGCGTTGTGCACGCGTTGCAGTTGCTGGTGGCGCTGCGATTTCTCCTCGGTCAGCGCGAGCAGCGCGTCGGCGTCGCCGGCGATCAGGAGCGCCTCCTCGCGTTCGAGCAGCGCGAGAAACGCGCGCAGCAGCAGCGCCTCGTTGTCGATCAGCGTCGCCAGGCGCTGCAGTTCGGGTTGCGGAATCACGATTCGCGCCGAGCGTCGAGCATCTCGCGCACGGAGTCGAGCAGGCCCTTGGCAATGCGATCGGCATCCACCTTGAAGCGCCCTTCGCTGATTGCCTGACGGATTTCATTTACGCGGCCACGATCGACGACCGGAGTGGAGGCCATTGCCGCTTCGGCCTTGTTCAGGCTCGACGACAGCGATGACAAGTGCACTTTCTCGCCATCCCCGGCGGGTTTGGACGTCGCCGGCTGCGACCGTGGCCGGCTCTCCGCAGGTACGGAGCCGGCTGGCTTCGGGGTACCTTCGATCTTCACGGCGCAACTCCCATTGAATATTCTCTGACCGTGTCAACGGTTCGCGCGGCGAAAACTTTAACCCCATGGCCGGGCTCCGCCCGTGCGCGAGCGGGAACGCCGGCGATCGAAGCAAGCGCTCGTTCGCCTGCCCACCGGCCTCGCATTCAAAATTGCACTTCGACGACCCCGCCAGGACGCGCGAGGCCGGAAACGACCTGATCATTGCCGATCCGAACCCGTACGGGTTCGCCTTCGGCTGCGGCGTTGAGGGCGCGTCCTTCGTTCGACACGCTGAAGCCCTTGCCGCTGCCGACGACTTTTACCGCCTGACCCTGTCGCACTGCCGGCGGGAGGCGCAGCATTCCGGCGCGCAGCGTGCTGCCGGCTGCGAGCGCATAGCGCGCAGGGTGTCCGACTGCCTGCGTCGGGTCGGTCAGCGTCCCGGACGGTTCGGCCGCGAGATCGCCGTGCCGCCGTTCGAGATCGGCCGGGCCGACGATCTGGCCGGCGCGAAGCGCGCGGGCAGTGACGAGATATTCGGCCATCACCGCGACCCGCGCCGGCACATAGGCTGTCCAGGGCGCCGGCGAGTCGCAGCGCACACCGACGCTGATCTGTCCCCAGGGCCGGGTGCCGGCTGGCAGGAAAGCTTCGAGTGCCGCACATGCCGGAAGACCGTTCCGCGCTTCGAACGCGCCAACGGAGATTTCCACTTTTCCCGGCAGGCCGGCCGTCCGCTGCTCGAGAAATGCCGTCACTGTCCGCTCGACGGGTTCGGGAGGCTGCTGCGCGCCTGCCGGCAGGGGCAGCACTGCAGTCGTCACGGCCGCAATGACGGCGGCAGGAACTCGGCGAAGCAAGGATCGATTTTTCAGCATGGGGCGATTGCACCACGCCCGGGTGCGCGCGGCAACCGCCGCCGCATTCCCGCTCCACCCCGTCGCCGGCGGCAAGTTTTTCCGCCCGCCGGCAGGCACGATGCCGAAACCGGCAGCGAAAGCGGCGAAATTGACCGGTAATTTCCAGTCTTATCGGCGCAAGCCCCTTTTGATGTGACGACTAAGATCGGTGGCATGGAAGGTGCGATGGGTCGATGCCCGCATCGGCCTTCGGTAACGGCGGTTACAGCAGGATCTTGAGGTGATGCCATGAAATCCCGACTCGACAGCGCGCTGCAGTTTCATCAGACGGCGCTCAACGTGCAGGCCCGGCGCCAGCAAATGCTGGCGTCGAACATCGCGAACGCCGACACGCCGAATTACAAGGCGCGAGACGTGGATTTCGCCGCTGCGCTGAAGGGCGCGATGGGCGGGCGGAACGGACCGCTGGCGCTCGCCGGCACTTCGGCACGTCATCTTTCCGGCGGGCAGGGGACGCCCCTCGAGCCTCATGTCGGCTTTCGCGGCGAGTTCCAGGCGAGCGTCGACGGCAACACCGTGAACATGGACGTCGAGCGCGCGGCATTTACCGAGAACTCGGTGCAATACGAAGCGAGCGTGACTTTCATCAACAGCCTGCTGCGCGGCATGCAGACCGCGATCAACGGCCAGTGAACGAGGTGGGCAGAACATGAGCATGTTGAACGTCTTCACGATTGCGGGCTCGGCGCTGCATGCGCAGTCCGCCCGCCTCAACGCGACCGCGTCGAACCTCGCGAACGCCGACAGCGTCGCCGGCCCCGATGGTCAGCCCTACCGCGCCAAGCAGGTCGTGTTTGCCGCCACGCCGATGGCCGGGCCGGGCGGAGTGGGCGTGCAGGTCACCGAGGTCGTCGAGAGCGCGGCGGCGGGCCGCCTCACGTACGACCCCGGCAATCCCGCGGCCAACCCCGAAGGCTACGTCGAGATGTCGAACGTGAACGTCGTCGAGGAGATGACCAACATGATCTCGGCCTCGCGCGCCTATCAGACCAACGCCGAAGTCATGAACACGGCGAAGACCCTCATGCAGCGCACGCTGGCGATCGGCCAGTGAGGGGGCGACCGGAGCAATCATGACAACCGTCAATAGCGCGGCTTCCTCGGCGGCCGATGCCGTGATGTCAAATCTCGCGCGCAACAGCGCCACCCCCGAAAAATCCGGGGAGCTCAGCCAGACCCGTTTCCTGAAGCTGCTGACCACGCAGCTCAAGAACCAGGATCCGATGAATCCGCTCGACAACGCGCAGGTGACTTCGCAGCTCGCGCAGATCAGCACTGTCGACGGCATCGAGCGGCTCAACGCGATGCTCGGCCAGATCATGGAAGGCCAGCAGTCCTCCGAGGCGATGCAGGCGGCGTCGCTCGTCGGGCGCGGCGTGCTGGTGCCGGGCAAGGGCCTGATGCTGACCGAAGCCGGCGCGGTCGGCGGCTTCTCGCTCGAGACTCCGGCCGACAAGGTCACGATGAGCATAAAGGATGCGAACGGTCTCGAAGTCGCGAACGTCGATCTGGGCGCGTTCGACGCCGGCACGCACAACTTCCAGTGGGACGGCGCGGCAGCCAACGGCACCCGCGCGGCAAACGGCAAATACACGGTGAGCATCGCCGCGACGACCGGCGACGCGACTGCTGCGGCAGAATCGCTCGAGTTCGGCGCCGTGTCGAGCGTCGTGCGCGGACCGAAAAGCACCGACCTGCAGATAGGCGATCTGGGCATCTTCAGGATGTCCGAGATCCGGCAGATTCTCTGATTACCGAACTCCGAGGGACAGGATCATGGCATTCCAGCAGGGATTGAGCGGCCTCGCTTCGGCGTCGAAAGCGCTCGACGTCGTCAGCAACAACGTCGCGAACTCGAACACAGTGGGCTTCAAGGCGGGGGCGGCACATTTTGCGGACGTCTTCGCCTCGTCGCTGTCAGGGGCGTCCGGGGGAACGCAGGTCGGCATCGGCACCCGAATCGCGAAGGTCGCCCAGAGCTTCACCCAAGGCAACATCACCGTCACCAACAACCCGCTCGACATGGCGATCAGCGGCGATGGTTTCTTCCGCCTGGTTTCGCCGGATGGAACCGGAGCGCCGGTCTATTCGAGGAACGGACAATTCAACGTCGATCGCGACGGCTACGTCGTGAACGCGCAGGGCTTTCGCCTGAGCGGTTTCGGCATCAGCGAAACGGGGCAGGCCGGCACGATCGGCGAACTGAACCTCGGCGCCGGGGCGGCCTTGGGCGAGCCGAAGATGACCACCGAGGCGTCGTGGACGTTGAACCTGGATTCGCGCATGGAGCCGCCGGCCGAGGCCGACGATATCGGAACCGTCGATCTCGAGGGCGATCCGCCGGTGCCGCTGAAAGCGACGATGTACAACTCCACGACGACCACCAACGTCTACGACTCGCTCGGAAATGCGCACACGCTCGCCCTTTACTTTGTCAAGGCCGAGGCCGGTGAGTGGGGTGTGTACAGTTCGGTCGACGGGGCGGCGCCGGAGAGGGCGGGCACATTGCCGTTCACCGCTAGCGGTCGGCTGGAAAATGAAGCCACCGACCCGGACGTCGGGGTGTTCGACTTGTCGCTGGATTTTTCCGAATTCGGTGCCCAGGCCGATCAGGCCCTCCGCCTCAACTTTCGCGGCAGCAGCCAGTACGGCGACGCGTTCGGAGTCAACAGCATCGGGCAGGACGGGTACCGCCCGGGTGAATTGTCCGGCATCTCGGTTTCCAAGGACGGCATCATCCGCGCGAGCTACAGCAACGGCGAAAGCCGCGACCTCGGTCAGGTCGCGCTGGCCAGTTTCGACAACCGCAACGGCCTGCAACCCCTCGGCGGAAACCTGTGGGCGGCCACGCGCGACAGCGGAGAGGAGCGGACCGGCGCTCCGGGCGACACCAACCTCGGGCTGTTGACGCCGGGGGCGGTCGAAGAGTCGAACGTCGACCTCACGAGCGAACTCGTGCAGCTGATCGTGCAGCAGCGCGCCTACCAGGCCAACGCCCAGTCCGTCCAGGCGCAGAACACGATCCTGCAAACCCTCGTCAATCTCGGATGAGCATCGCTGAAACGCCCCTCGGCGCTGCCGGGCGCGGCCAAACGAAGGGGAAGGGCGCATGGACCGTCTGATCTACACCGCGATGAGCGGCGCGAAGCACACCATGGGCCAGCAGGCCGCGGTGTCGCACAACCTCGCGAACGCGACGACGACCGGCTTTCGCGCCGAACTGCACAGGCTGCGCGCGGTGCCGGTGCAGGGCGAGGGGCTGGCGACACGCGCGTTCGTCGTCGATGCGAGCGTCGCGACGAACTTCGAGCCCGGGCCGCTGCAGCAGACCGGGCGCGCGTTCGACGTCGCGGTCGAAGGCAAGGGCTGGCTCGCAGTGCAGCTGCCCGACGGGTCCGAAGGCTATACGCGCAACGGCAGCCTGGAAGTCAGCCCGAACGGCGTGCTGCAGACACGCAACGGCCTGCCCGTGCTCGGCGACGGCGGTCCGATCACGATCCCGCCCGACAACGAAGTGCTGATCGGCAAGGACGGCACGATCTCGGCGATGCGCGGCGGCGGCGCGCAGAACGTCGTCAATAACCTCGGCCAGCTGAAACTCGTCAATCCGCCGGAGACGTCGCTCGTGCGCGGCGACGACGGCCTGTTCCGGCTGCGCGAGGGCGGCGCCGCGCCTCGGGACGAGGGCGTGCAGGTCGCCGGCGGCTACCTCGAAGGCAGCAACGTCAGCGTCGTCGACCAGATGGTGTCGATGATCGCGCTGGCGCGCCAGTTCGACATGCAGACCAAGATGCTTCAGACCGCCCAGGCGAACGACCAGGCGGCGGCGCAGGTGCTCGCGGTTCGCTGAGCGGGGCTGCCTCGCGATGGAATTAGCGGGTCTTTCGGGCAGGTGTTCCGGCGATTGAAGCGGCCGGTCACCGCCTAGACTGGCCCGGACACTTGCAGGCAGGCCTTCTGCCTGCCCAGGAAAGGGAGCCAGCATCATGATTCGTTCATTGTGGATCGCCCGCACGGGCCTCGAGGCCCAGCAGACGCAGCTGGACGTGATCTCCAACAACCTCGCGAACGTCTCGACGAACGGTTACAAGCGCTCGCGCGCGATCTTCGAGGATCTGCTGTACCAGACGATCCGCCAGCCCGGCGCGCAGAACACGCAGCAGAACCAGATCGGCAGCGGCCTGCAGCTCGGCACCGGCGTGCGCCCGGTCGCGACCGAGCGCATCCACACGCAGGGCAACCTGCAACAGACCGGCAATGCGATGGACATGGGCGTGCAGGGTGCCGGTTTCTTCCAGGTGACGCTGCCCGACGGCACGCCCGGCTACACGCGCGACGGTGCGTTCCAGCTCGACGCGCAGGGCCAGATGGTCACTGCCAGCGGCTATCCGCTCGAGCCGGCGATCATCATCCCGAACGACGCGCAGTCGGTGACGATCGGCAAGGACGGCACGGTCAGCGTGCTGCAGGCCGGACAGGCGACGCCCACGGTCGTCGGCAACATCCAGCTCGCGACTTTCGTCAACCCGGGCGGACTGTCGAGTGCCGGTGAGAACCTGTTCCTCGAAACCGCATCGAGCGGCGTCGCGACGCCGAATGCGCCGGGCACGAACGGCGCCGGTGTCATCAACCAGCAGTATGTCGAAACCTCGAACGTCAACGTCGCCGAGGAGCTCGTCAGCATGATCGCGACGCAGCGCGCATACGAACTGAATTCGCGCGCGATCCAGACTTCCGACCAGATGCTCGGGCGGCTGACGCAGCTGTGACCGAATGCGTGATGAAGGCCGCGCGCCTTCTTCCGGCAATGATTGCTGCGCTGCTGTCGGGCTGCGCGTCGATCCATTCGACGCCGCCGACAGCCGTGCATCAGCCGATGACCGCGCGGCCCGAAGCGCGTGGGCAGGCCGTTCCGGCAACGGGCGCAATCTTCCAGGCGGCGCAGGCGCGGCCGCTTTTCGAGGACCGTCGCGCGCGGCTCGTCGGCGACACGCTGACGATCAACCTCGTCGAACGCAACGCCGCACAGAAGGCCGCGAACAGCAACGCGACGCGCGGCTCGAGCGTCGAAGGCGGCATCACGGCGGCCTCGCGCGTGCCGTTCGCGGGGCTCGCAGGCATGAATGTCGAAGCGGGCGTCGACTCCGAGTTTTCGGGCGAAGGCGCATCGAAGGCGAACAACCAGTTCAACGGCACGATCACCGTCACCGTCATCGAGGTGTATCCGAACGGCAACCTGCTGGTGTCGGGCGAAAAACAGGTCGCGATCAACCAGGGGAACGAGTTCATCCGCTTTTCCGGCATCGTCAACCCGATCACGGTGACCGCGGCGAACACCGTGCGGTCGACGCAGGTCGCCGATGCGCGGATCGAATACAAGGGCAGCGGCTACATCGACGAGGCGAACACGATGGGATGGATGCAGCGCTTCTTCAACATCGTGCTGCCGTTCTGACCGCCGTCGCAGGGGAGTGAATGATGTTTCGCCTTGATGCGCAGAAGACTCCGGGCAGGCTGTTTCGCGTCGCGGCCTGCACGCTGGGGCTGATGCTCGGCTGCGGGGGGGCGGCAGCCGAACGGCTGAAGGATCTCGCGTCGGTCGCCGGCGTGCGCGACAACCAGCTCGTCGGCTACGGCCTCGTCGTCGGCCTCGACGGCAGCGGCGACCAGACGACACAGACGCCGTTCACCGTGCAGAGCATCATCAACATGCTCGGCAACATGGGCGTCCAGCTGCCGCCGGGCACGAGCCTGCAGCTGAAGAACGTCGCCGCGGTGATGGTGACCGCGAGCCTGCCGCCGTTCGCGCGCCCGGGCCAGCAGATCGACATCACCGTGTCGTCGATCGGCAACGCGAAAAGCCTGCGCGGCGGCACGCTGGTGATGACGCCGCTGAAAGGGGCCGACGGCCAGATCTATGCGATGGCGCAGGGCAACATGCTGGTCGGCGGCGCAGGTGCGTCGGCGGCCGGTTCGTCGCAGACGATCAACCATCTCTCGGCGGGCCGCGTGCCAGGCGGCGCGACCGTCGAGCGCGCAGTGCCGACGATGCTCGGGCAGGGCGAATTCGTGCTGTTCGAACTGCACGACAGCGACTTCGGCACCGCGCGGCGCGTCGTCGATGCGATCAACCTCGCGACTTCCGCCGGCACCGCGCAGGCGCTCGACGGGCGCAGCATCCAGGTGCGCGCGCCGCTCGACGTCTCGGATCGCGTCGGCTTCCTCGGCAAGCTCGAGAACCTTGATGTCACGCCGGTGCAGCAGGCGGCAAAAGTCATCGTCAATTCGCGCACCGGCTCGGTGGTCATGAACCAGGGCGTGACGCTGCAGAACGTTGCGGTGGCCCATGGCAACCTCACGGTGACGATCGGCGTCGACACCGCGGTCAGCCAGCCCGAACCATTCTCGCGCGGCGAAACCGTCATCACGCAGCGTGGCACCGTCGACATCCAGCAGGACCAGGGCAGCCTGCACAACGTGCGCGCCAGCGCGAACCTTGCCGACGTCGTCAAGGCGCTCAATGCGCTCGGCGCGACGCCGATGGACCTCGTCAGCATCCTGCAGGCGATTAAGGCGGCGGGATCATTGCGCGCCGAACTCGAGGTGATCTGAGGATGGCCATCCCCGCGCAGATCAACGCGATCGACCCGAACGCGCTCGCCGACCTGAAGCGCCTGTCGCGCGACGACAACTCGCCCGAGGCGCTGCGCGCGACCGCCAAACAGTTCGAGGCGCTGTTCCTGCAGATGGTGTTGAAGTCGATGCGCGACGCGGTGCCGTCCGAAGGGATGTTCGACAGCGACCAGACGCGGCTTTTCCAGGCGATGCAGGATCAGCAGACGGCGATGAACATGGCACAGGGCCGCGGTACCGGGCTTGCCGACATGATCTTTCGCCAGCTCGGCGGCGAAGCGCTCGAGAAACCGGCAGCGGCGCACGACGCTGATGCCGCGGGTGCACCGCCCGTGCCGCCGCGCACGGCAATCCTTGCCGCCCGCGCCCACGCGCCGGCAAACGCCGCCGCGCCAGGCGTCGCCAATGCCGGGCCGCCTTTGGCAGGTGATGTGCCCGTCCAACCCGGGGTTGCACAGGCTCCTTCCGCGTCCGGTGCGCGCGACGTGCCGAACGGCGCCCGCGAGTTCGTCGACCGCGTATGGCCGCATGCCGGCAGCGCGAGCCGCGCCACCGGCATTCCGGGGCATTTCATGGTCGCGCAGGCAGCGCTCGAAACCGGATGGGGACGGGGGGAACTGCGCCGTGCCGACGGCACGCCGAGCTTCAACCTGTTCAACATCAAGGCCGGCCCGGGCTGGCAGGGCGCGGTCGTCGAAGTGCCGGTCACCGAGTATGCAAACGGCCGGGCGTACACCGAGAACGCGCGCTTTCGCGCCTACGGCTCCTACGCCGACGCGTTTCGCGATTACGCGAACCTGCTGCGCAACAGCCCGCGTTACGCGGCGGTGCTCGGCCAGACCGACGCCGCCGGGTTCGCCCGCAGCCTGCAGCACGCCGGCTACGCGACCGATCCGATGTATGCCGACAAGCTGACGCGGATCATCGGCGGCAACACGCTGCGCTCCGCACTCGCCGGCTGAACCCGGTGGCCGCGCAGTATGGCAAAAGTCTTGCTTAGAGATGCATCGAGCGCAGCAGGAAAAAGGAAACGAGCATGGCCGGACTCCTCAGCATTGGCCTGACAGGCATCAACAGTTCGCAAGCGAGCCTGTTGACGACCAGCCACAACATCACCAACGCCAACACGCCCGGCTACCACCGGCAGACGGCGATCATCACGACGAACGATCCCCAGTTCAGCGGCGCGGGTTTCTTCGGTCAGGGCTCGAAGGTCGACGCCGTGCGCCGTCAGTACGACCAGTTCCTCGGCCAGCAGGTGCTCAGTGCGTCGGCGCGCAAGGAAGAGCTTTCCGCATACGACGCGCAACTCGGCCAGCTCGACAACCTGCTCGCCGATCCGTCGGCGGGCCTCGCGCCCGCGCTGTCCGATTTCTTCAAGGGCGTGCAGGACGTCGCGACCAACCCGGCGAGCATCCCGGCGCGCCAGGCGCTGATCTCGTCGGGTGAAATGCTCGCGTCGCGCTTCAACGCCCTCGACACCCGCCTCGGCGAAATCAGCAGCCTCACCGAAGGGCAGATCGCCAGCGCGGTCGAGTCGATCGACACGTACGCGCGCCAGATCGCCGATATGAACAGGCAGATCGGCGCAGTGCAGGTGGCCGGGCCTTCGGTCCAGGCCAACGACCTGCTCGACCAGCGCGACACTCTCGTTGCCGAGCTCAACAAGCTCGTCAAGGTCAGCACGGTGACCGAGCGGGACGGCTCGCTGAGCGTGTTCATTGGCAGCGGCCAGGCGCTCGTCGTCGGCACCACCGCTTCGGAACTCACCGTCAAGCCCGATCCGTCCGACCCGCTGCACGGCACGATCGCGCTCAGGACGGCCGGCGGCGGCGCGGTGCCGCTGCCGGATTCGCTGTTTACCGGCGGGCAGCTCGGCGGACTGCTGAAATTCCGCAGCGAAGCGCTCGACCCCGCCCGCGACAGACTGGACCGGATCGCTTTCGACTTCGCCGGCGCGTTCAACACCCAGCACGGAAAGGGTCGAAGCTTCGGCGGCGACCCCGGGGATGCGTTCTTCGCGCCCATAGTGGAGGTATCCGGCGCTGCCGGCGCGATCCGCATGGAGATAACGGCTCCGCAAGCCATTGCCGCGGCTTCAGGCTCCGAACCCAGCGGCCGTTCCGACAACCGGAATGCGCTGGAGCTGGCGGCGCTGCAGACAGACCAGTCGGTTGTAACGGTCGGATCGGGCACGGCAGCCATTGGTTCGGCGTATTCACAATTGGTCAGCTCGGTCGGCAACAAGGCGCGCGAAGTGCAGATCGGGCTGAAGGCCCAGGAAGCGCAACTCGACCAGGCGACCGCCGCGCAGCAAGCGCTTTCCGGCGTCAATCTCGACGAAGAGGCGGCCAACCTGATCCGTTACCAGCAGTCCTACCAGGCGGCGGCGCGCGTGATGTCGGTCGCGGGCACGCTGTTCGACGAAATCCTCTCGATCGCACGCTGAGCCGGAGTGACATCATGAGAATCTCCACGAGCATGATCTTCGACTCCGGCCGCGACGCGATGCTGCGACAAAGCGCGGATTTGCTGCATACCCAGCAGCAGCTCTCGACCGGCAAGCGCGTGCTGGCGCCGTCGGACGACCCGATCGCGGCGGCGCGCGCGCTCGAGGTTTCGCAGAGCAAAAGCATCAACGAGCAGTTCCAGACGAACCAGGGCTATGCGAACGACGCGCTCGCTTCGCTTGAAAGCAGCTTGGGCAGCATCGGCGACATCCTCACCTACATCCGCACGCGGGCGATCCAGGCTGGCAATGCGGCGCTGTCGCCGACCGAGCACGAGGCGATCGCGGTCGATATCGAGGCGCAGTTCAACGCGCTGGTCGGCATCGCGAACAGCAAGGACGGCGCCGGCGAATACCGGTTTGCCGGTTACCAGTCGGGGCAGGCGCCGTTTTCCGGGGACCTCGGCGACCTCGGCGGGATCTCCTACGATGGCGACGCCGGAGTGCGCGAAATCCAGGTCGCGCCGTCGCGGACGATGGCGGTCGGAGTGCCGGGCAGCGAGGTGTTCATGGTCGACGGGGATCAATCCCGGACGTTCGCGTCGATTTCCGACTTCATTGCCGGCTTGCGCAACCCGCCGCCGGGCGGCGTTTCCGCGGTTGTCGCGAACGCGATCGACGGCATGGATGCGGCGCTCGACAACGTGAACACGATCCGCGCATCGGTCGGCTCGCGGATGGTCGAACTCGACGCGCTCGCGGACATGTCGGCGACGCAGGACGTGCAGTATGCCGAGACGCTGTCGCGGCTGCAGGACCTCGACTATGCGGAGGCGATCTCGCGTTTCTCGAAGCAGCAGGCGATCCTCGAGGCCGCGCAGCAGTCGTATGTCCGCACGACCGGCTTGTCGCTGTTCGACCTGCTGCGCTGAGCGACAGTGACGTTCCGCCGCATCGCGCTGTGCCTGATTTTCCCGCTCGCCGGCGGCTGCCTCGCGTTGCCGCTGGCGCGTCATGCCGGCGCGGATGCAGCGGGCGAAAGCGCATCGGCGCCGCGCTTGAACGACGCCGATTACCCCGTGCCGCCTTCGGTCGCGTATCTGCCCCACGACCCGCAGTCGCCGGCGTGGGACCTGGGCGTCGTCCGGCTCGACGCCGAGCGCGTGCGCTTCGACCTGCGGATGAAGTCGCTCGTCACCGGCGGCGAAGGCGAAGCGCGGCAGGTGTTCGCGCGCGCTGCGCAGCGGTTCGCGGACGCCGGAGGGTTTGCCGGGTTCGAGGTGGTGCGCTTCGAGGAGAGCGTCGAATCGAGCTGGCCGTTCGCCCAGCGCATCGCGGTCGGCGAAGTGCGTTTCGTGCGCTCGCGCATCTGGCCGGGGATGTAGCAGCGCGGGCCGTTCAGCCGAACGCGCGGAACAGCTCGTCGATTGCCACGAAGCCGCGTTCGAAAAGGCTCTGCAGCACCGGCGCGAGCGTGTCGAGGCTCAGCAGCAGCACGAGGAACCCGACCGACAGCGTCACCGGGAAGCCGACGGCGAACAGGTTGAGCTGCGGTGCGGCGCGCGTCAGCACGCCGAGCGCGGTGTTCGTGATCAACAGCGCCGCGACCATCGGCAGCGCCATCATCAGACCGGACGCGAACATCACCGCGGCATAGCGGACGATCAGCAGCCAGCCCTCCGCACCCGGCACCGCCCCAACCGGCAGCCACTCGAAGCTCGCGACGAGCCCCTGGATCAGCATCAGGTGGCCGTCGAGCGCGACGAACACCAGCAGCGCGACCAGACCGAGGAATTCCGCGATCACCGAGGTCTGCCCGCCAGTCTGCGGGCTGAAGAACACGGCGAACGACAGGCCCATCTGCAGGCCGATCATCTCGCCGGCGACGTCGACCGCCGCGAACACCAGCCGCATCACAAAACCCATCGCGATGCCGATGAACGCCTGCTGCGCGAATATCGCCAGCTGCTCCATCGAGCCTCCCGGCACGGGGGGCATCGGCGGCAGCGCCGGCAGCACCGCCATCGCGATCGCCAGGCCGACGGCGAGGCGAACCCGCACCGGCACCATGCGGTTGCCGAACAGCGGCGCTGCCGACACGAGCCCGAGCAGGCGCGCGAGCGGGAACATCAGCGCCGCGATCCACGCATCGAGCTGGGCGGAAGTCAGGCTGATCATCGTCGCCGCGAGGCGTTCAGCCGATCAGCGTCGGGATCGATTCGAACAGGCGGCGGGTGAAATCGGTAATCAGCGCGATCATCCAGTGCCCGGCCACGACCATCGTCGCAAACACGGCGACGAGCTTCGGCACGAAGGTCAGCGTCATTTCGTTGATCTGCGTCGCGGCCTGGAAGACGCTGACGATGAGGCCGGTGACCAGCGCGGCGAGAAATAGCGGCGCTGCCATCAGCAGCGTGATTTCGACGGCCTGGCGGCCGATGTCGACGACGATGCCCGGGGTCATGGCTTGCCTTTGCGGGTTAGGGAGCGAAACTCTGGACAAGCGAGCCGATCAGCAGCGTCCAGCCGTCGACCAGCACGAACAGCATGATCTTGAACGGCAGCGACACGATCACCGGCGACATCATCATCATGCCCATCGACATCAGCACCGAGGCGACGACCATGTCGATGATCAGGAACGGAATGAAGACGACGAAGCCGATCTGGAACGCGGTCTTGAGTTCCGACGTGACGAAGGCCGGCACGACGACGCGCATCGGCAGGTCCTCGGCCTTTTCGACCGGCGCAGTCTTCGACAGGCGCGCGAACAGCGCCAGATCCGGCTCACGCACCTGTTTCAGCATGAACGCCTTGACCGGCACCGTGCCGCGCTCGAGCGCCTCGTCGAAGCCGATCGTGCCCTGCGACATCGGCAGGTAGGCGTCGGCATAGACGCGCTCGACGACCGGCGACATGACGAAGAAAGTCAGGAACAGCGCGAGGCCGAGCAGCACCTGGTTCGGCGGCGAGGTCTGCGTTCCCATCGCGGTGCGCAGCAGCGCGAACACGATGATGATGCGCGTGAAGCTCGTCATCATCAGCACGACCGCGGGCAGGAAGCTCAGCGAAGTCAGCAGCAGCAGCGTCTGCACGCTGAGGCTGTAGGTCGTGCCGCCCCCCGGGGCGGGCGTGCCGGTGATCGCGGGCACGCCCTGCGCCGCGGCGGTCAGCGGCGCGAGCAGCAGCAGTGCGGCGAGGCTTCGAAAGAGGGCGGGGGCGAACATCGGGCGTTCAGCGCGCATCGTTGCGGCGCTCCATCGCCCGCCGCAGCCAGCCCGGAAAGTCGCCGGAAGCCTGCGCCGGCGGCTCGGCAAGGGCTGCGTCGGCGAGCTCGGCGACCGCGACGGTATGCAACGTGCGAACGTTCGATGCGGTGACGCCGAGCACCAGCACCTGCCCGGCGATCTCGACGAGGACGACGCGTTCGCGCGGCCCCACCGCGACCGCGCCGAGCACTTTCAGGCCGGCGGCGGCACCGCGGGGCGCCGACAGGCGCTTGAGCAGCCACAGGCTGGCGAGCAGCAGCCCGATGACGATCGCGAGCCCGAAGAGGGTCTGTCCGAGGCTGCCGGCAAAGCCGGGGCTCGCGTCGGCCGCCCGCAGCGAAGGGGCGGCGGTCGACAGGAAAAAGGGGAGGATGCTGCGTGCGTTCACGACCTGCTCGACGGCTTTGCGGATGGATGAACTTTAAGCGCCGCCGCGTCGCCGACAGCCTGCGATAAGACGGGCAAAAGGGCGATTGTTCGGCGCTTCGCCTGCCCCCACGGTCGAGGCTCCCGTGACCGAAACGGCCCGGCACCGGATCGTGATGCGAGAGCGTCTTGCCGCTGCGGTCAGCCGCGGATTTTCCGCATCCGTTCAGCCGGCGTGATGATGTCCGTCAGGCGAATGCCGAACTTGTCGTTGACGACGACGACTTCGCCCTGGGCGATCAGCGTACCGTTGACCAGCACGTCCATCGGTTCCCCGGCGAGGCCGTCGAGCTCGACGACCGAGCCGTGCGCGAGCTGCAGCAGGTTGCGGATCGAGATCTTCGTGCGCCCGAGTTCGACGGTCAGCTGGACCGGAATGTCCAGGATCATGTCGAAATCGTTGAGCGCGCCGGAGCGCGGGCCGGAGGCACCGAAGTCGGGGAACAGGTGGCTCGCCGGCTTCGCCTGGTAAGGCGATTCAGCGGCCGCCGCCGCGAGGTCGGCGGCGACGCGGCGCGCTTCGGCGTCCGCGCCGTTTTCGGTCGCGGACTGTTCCATCATCGCCGCGGCCCAGTCGTCGTCGGTGATCTGGCCATCGTTGTCGTGCTCAGCCATGGTGGCCTCCGGGTGGTGAGTTGTCGGCGTTGTCGCTGGCGAGGAAGCGTTCGACTTTCACGGCGTACTTGGCGCCCTGCCGGCCGTAGCCCAGTTCGAGGATCGGCGTGCCGTCGACTTCGCCGTGCACGTGCTCCGGGACGTCGATCGGGATCACGTCGCCGACCCGCATGTTGACGATGTCGCGCAGCGAGATTCGCGCGCTGCCGAGGTTGCAGACGAGCTCGACGTCGGCCGCCTGCAGCTGCCGCGTCAGCAGCTTGATCCAGCGGTTGTCCTGCGTCAGGTGGTCGCTCTGCATCGTCGAGTACAAGAGGTCGCGGATCGGTTCGACCATCGAGTACGGGAAGCACACGTGCATATCGGCCTGCGAGCCGCCGAACTCGAGCGAAAAGCTCGCGGAGATGACGATCTCGGACGGTGTCGCGATGTTCGCGAACTGCGAGTTCATCTCCGAGCGGACGTATTCCATCTCGATCTTGAACACTGGTGCCCACGCGCGCGAATATTCGGCGAACACGACGCCGAGCATGCCCTGGATGATGCGCTGCTCGGTCGGCGTGAAATCGCGCCCTTCGACGCGCGAGTGGAAGCGGCCGTCGCCGCCGAACATGTTGTCGACGACGAGGAATACCAGGTTCGGGTCGAACACGATGAGCCCGGTGCCGCGCAGCGGTTTCGCCAGCACCAGGTTGAGGTTCGTCGGCACGACGAGGTTGCGGACGAATTCGCCGTATTTCTGCACCTTCACCGGGCCGACCGAGACTTCGGCGTTGCGGTGCATGTAGTTGAACAGGCCGATGCGCAGGTAGCGGGCGAAGCGCTCGTGGATCAGCTCCATCGTCGGCATGCGCCCGCGGACGATGCGTTCCTGCGTCGCGAGGTTGTACGGTCGCACGCCTCCCGGCTCGACGGCATCCTCTTCGAGTTCCTCCGGTTCCCCGGCGACCCCTTTCAGCAGGGCGTCGACTTCCTCCTGTGACAGAAAATCGGAAGACATGGCTGCCGTTTCCCTACTGGATGATGAACGAGTCGAAGAGCACTGCCTGAATCGGTCCGGCCGGTCTGTTCCCGCCACCGCCTTTGGACGGCGGGGCGCCGAGCGTGCTGTTGGTGCGTTCGACGATCTCGTCGGCGAGCGCTGCGCGATCTTCGGGAGTCGAGAGTTCGGACGGCAGCTTGCCGGCGAGCAGCAGGTTGATCTCGTGCCGGATCGAGGGCATGAAGCCTTTCAGGTTTTCACCGGTTTTCGCGTCGGCGGTGCGCAACGCCAGCACGACCTGCAGATAGCGCTCGCCCTCCGCGGGGGAAAGGTTGACGGTGAACGGTTCGAGCGGGACGAAAGTCGGCGGCTTGCTCAGGTCGACGACGGGGGCGGCGACATGCTTCTCGGCATGTTCGTCGGCACGGGCGTTGTTTTTCTTCAGCATCAGCAGGCCGACGACTCCTGTAGCGAGCAGGAGCAGGATCACGGCCAGCGCAATGACAATGACCACGAGCTTCTTCGGCCGTCTGCGCATCCGTGCAGGTTCTGCTGCTGCATCTGCCGGGGCGGCAGGGGGAGCCTTGGCCATCAATCATTTCTCCAGTATCGACAATCGAGAGTATGTGCGCGGCAGACGTTGCGCGAAGGGCCGAAAAGTGGGGTACAGCGGCCGCAATTCAGGCGCTTCACGCAAAGGTATCGACCCTTCCCGTGCCGGCGCGCGACCAGTCGACGGACATCGGCAGTGGCGCACCGGTCTCCCCGCTACCGGACGCCGCGCCGGATGCCGGGCCTCGCGCATGGCGTCCGGACGGGTTTTCCTGTCCGGCTTGCTGCCCACCCGAAGTGCCGACGCTGGTCTCGCCGAGGCTGATGCCGGCCTGCTGCATCATCTCGCGCAGGCGCGGCATCGCCTGTTCGAGCGCGTCGCGTGCCGCGGACGTCGCGGCGACGAAATGGGCGATGGTCTGGTCGCCGCTGACGTGGATGGAGACTTCGAGTTTGCCCATCTGCGGCGGCGTGAGGACGAGCTCGGCCTTCGACTCGTTGCGTCCGACCAGCCACACCACGCGATTTCCGATCTCCTCGGCCCACGCGCGCTGCTGGCCGGCAGGCGTGTGCACGGGCAGCTGCGCCACGGGTTCGCTGCGCACGGCCGCGTTGAAGCCGGCACCGGGCACACTGGTGGCGGGGCCGCCCGTGGCGACCGCGTCGCCGGGGAGGCCGGGAATCGCTCCGGCAGCGTCGGGAAGCTGCGCTTCGACGCGCGCCGGTAGTAGAGCGGCTAAACCGCGATTCGCATCTCCTTGCGCGGATCGGCCGGCAACATTGAGGCGCTCGCCGCTGCCGCCGTGCGCCTCGCCTGGCGCGGCGGTTACTTCGGCAATCAGTTTTTCGAGCAACGGCACTGCGGAGGCGCGTGCGATGCCGTCCTGCAACACCGGCGCTGAAACGGCCTGGTCGCCGGCCACGGCGGCTCCCTCCGCGAGCACGGTGGCAGGAGCGGGCACGAGCCCGGCAAAGCTTGCCGTGAGCCCTGCATCGGGCGGCGGGACTGTGCTTTCGCTTGGGACGACGCTTTCAGCTGCGGGCACGAGCGCCGAAGTCGGCTGCTGCTGGACCTCCACAGCACTCGCGCGATCCTCGCTGCCTGTTTCGCCATCGCCGGCGGATGTGGCATTCGCGGCTTCGGCAGGGGCGTCCCGGTCGATGCGAGGCTGAACCTCCTGCGCCCGGTCAGCGGTCGCCGCGTGCTCCTCCCGGCGAAGTTCCCGGCCCCGATCCCGGTCGGCGAGAGGCGGTGCTTCCCGGCGCTCCGGCCCACGTCCGGTAGCGACCGCTCGTGTGCGGGCAGGCTCACGCTCGGCCGCACTCATCCGCCGTTCGAGCGCGTTTGAAAAGCTGTCGCCGCCCGCGCTCGCAGAGCCCGCAGCGGGCGACGGCCGACCGGAAGTTGCCGCGGGAGTCGATGCGGGCGCGAGGAGCAGCTTGTTCAACAGGGGATCCGGCATGTCGGGTTCTCTTCCGCGGCGAATGGCGGCGTGGCGAAGGGGGATGGATTGGTCGCGATCAGCAAGCCTTGTGCCAGTCGCGGCTCACATCCCGGCGGCCTCGTCCTGGCTGCGATCGCGAAAACGCTTCGCTGCGTGCTCGTCGGACTGGCGCTGATCCTGACGGGCGGCTTTGCGCGCTTGATCGGTTTCATGACGTTCCTGCAGCGTGCCGAAAGCCTTGACCTTGTTTCGCTGCGCCATCCACGCGTGCTGGCCGGCGGCGGTGTGGCGGCGCGCGTTGGCGACGTTAGCCGCCTGTAGCGCGATCGCCTCGTCGATGCGGCCGATGAACGCGCTGTAGTTGCGCCACGCGTCCGGGCTGATGCCGTTGCGCGCGGTTTCCTGGAAGCGCGCTTCATACTCGGCACGATAATTCTGCAGCAGCTCGAGCTTGCGGCTGCCTTCCTGTTCGGCGGCGACCAGCTCGCCGAGCCGGCGCGCCGCGTCGTCCATGCGGTTGCGGGTCAGGTCCAGCAGAGGTTGCAGCGGAAAAGGTTGGCTCAAAGGTTGGCTCGTCGGATCAGATCGGTTTGCGACGCCCAGCGGGCACGGAGAATGGCGTTTGCATGCCCGGCCGGGATCGAACAGGGGGCGTCATTTTATGGCCCGACGGCCTGCGCAACCGTGCCACTTGTCACCCGCCGGAGAACAAAATGCGCAAATTCGCGGTCGCCTGCGCATAGGTTTCCTGCTCGTCGATGCGCTGCTGCAGGAAGCTTTCGAGTTTCGGGTAGAGCGCCACCGCGCGGTCGAGCATCGGGTCGGAGCCGGCCTGGTAGGCGCCGACCGCGATCAGGTCGCGCGCACGCTGATAGCGCGAGAACATCTGCTTGAAGCGCCGCACGAGATCGAAATGCTCGGCCGTGACGAGCCCGTGCATTGCGCGCGAGATCGACTGCTCGATGTCGATCGCCGGGTAGTGGCCCTGGTCGGCGAGCGTGCGCGACAGCACGAAGTGGCCGTCGAGGATCGCGCGTGCCGAATCGGCGATCGGGTCCTGCTGGTCGTCGCCTTCCGCGAGCACGGTGTAGAACGCGGTGATCGAGCCGCTGCCTTCGAGCCCGTTGCCGGCGCGCTCGACGAGCGCCGGCAGGCGCGCGAACACGCTCGGCGGGTAGCCGCGCGTCACCGGCGGCTCGCCGATCGCCAGCGCGATCTCGCGCTGCGACATCGCATAGCGCGTCAGCGAATCCATGACCAGCAGCACCTGCTTGCCCTGGTCGCGGAAATATTCGGCGATCGTCGTCGCGTACGCCGCGCCCTGCAGCCGCATCAGCGGGCTCGTGTCCGCCGGCGCGGCGACGACGACCGAGCGCGCCCGGCCTTCGGCGCCGAGGTTCTGCTCGATGAATTCCTTGACTTCGCGGCCCCGCTCGCCGATCAGCCCGACGACGATGACGTCGGCCGACGTGTAGCGCGCCATCATGCCGATCAGCACCGACTTGCCGACGCCGGAGCCGGCGAAAAGCCCGAGGCGCTGGCCGCGGCCGACTGTCAGCAGCGCGTTGATCGCGCGGATGCCGACGTCGAGCGGCGTGTCGATCGGGGCGCGCGTCAGCGGGTTGAACGGGCGGCTTTGCAGCGATCGGACGTCGCTCGTGCCGAGCGGGCCGAGACCGTCGAGCGGGCGCCCGGCGCCGTCGAGCACGCGGCCGAGCAGCTTGTCGCCGACCGGCAGGTGCTTGGCGCGGTCGGACGTGCGCCGGCGCGGCGGCGACGTGGTGCCGAGCGTCGGGCGCGACGGGTGGACTTCGAGCGGCAGCACCGGCGCGCCAGGCGCGAGCCCGAAAACGTCGTCGGTCGGCATCAGGTAGAGCCGGTCGCCGCTGAACCCGACCACTTCGGCCTCGACCGTGCCGCCGCCGCTCGCGACGATGCGGCAGTCGGCGCCCAGCGGCAGCTTGAGGCCGGATGCTTCCATGACGAGCCCGTTGATGCGGGTCAGGCGGCCGGACACTTCGAACGGCGCTGCCGACGCGGCGAGATCGCGGTGCTCGGCCAGGTAGGCGCTCCAAGCGTCGGCGTGGCGCATTACCCCGGCTCCTGCCACGCGGTGTCCGGGCGGCCGAGGGTTTCTAGGACGCGCCGCCAGCGGGTTTCGAGCGTCGCGTCGAGCTGGCTGGCCGCGGTCTGCACGACGCACCCGCCGCGGCTGATCGCGTCGTCGTCGATCAGCGTCGGGTGGCCGTGGCCGGACTGCTCGACGAGGTGGGCGCGCACCAGCGCGACGTCGTCGGGATGCAGGTGGATGCGCGCCTGCCCCTGCGGCAACTGGTTCAACGCCGTGCGCACCGTCTCGATGACTGTTTCCGGCTGCTCCACAAGCGCGTTGCGCACCATGCGTCGCGCCACTTCGATCGCCAGCCCGACGAGCTCCTCGGCGACGTCGCGATCGAGGCGGGCGAGCGCCTCGTCGAGCGCGTCGGCGAGCGCGCCGATCCGCACCGCTTCCTGCCGCGCCTGCTCGGCACCTTCGCGGTAGCCGGCCTCGTGCCCGTCGCGGCGCGCGTCCTCGAACATCGACTCGATGTCGGCCGCGGTCGGCAGGCGGACCGGCGGTTCGGGGTCCGGCGGCAGATCGGGCGGCGGCGCGAGTTCAGGTTGCGGCGGCGCAGGCGGCGGAGCGGGCTCGGCGGCGTGCGGCGAATCGACGTTGGGGGCGTCGAGGGCGGGCGCAGGTTCGCTGCCGAAAGCGGGCGGCTCCCAGCGACGGTACGCCCCGACCGCCTGATGGCGCGAAATGCTCATCGACGGCTCCGGCGGCAACCGCTGCGCGGCTTGCCCGAACTACCCGGGCTACCCGGGCTACACGAATGCATCGTCGCTCCCCTTGCCGCCGAGCACGATCTGGCCTTCCTCGGCGAGGCGACGGACGACCTTGAGGATCTCCTTCTGCTCGGCCTCGACTTCGGACAGGCGCACCGGACCTTTCGACTCGAGGTCCTCGCGCAGCATTTCGGCGGCGCGCTGGGACATGTTCCTGAAGATTTTCTCGCGCAGTTCGGGCGCCGCGCCTTTCAATGAGGTGATCAGCGAGTCCGACTGCACTTCGCGCAGCAGCGCCTGCACGCCGCGGTCGTCGATGTCCATGATGTTCTCGAAGACGAACATCTCGTCGAGGATCTTCTGCGCGAGGTCCGGATCGTATTCGCGCACGTTGTCGAGCACCGCGGTTTCCGCGCCGACGCCGACGAAGTTCAGGATCTCGGCCGCATGGCGCACGCCGCCCATCGACGCCTTCTTGACTGCCGAAGCGCCCGACAGCATGCGCCCGAGCGCTTCGTTGAGTTCCTTCAGCGCCGTCGGCTGGACGCCGTCGAGCGTCGCGATGCGCAGGATCACGTCATTGCGCAGGCGGTCGGGAAACTGCTTCAGGATTTCGCCCGCCTGGTCGAATTCGAGGTGCACGAGGATCGTCGCGATGATCTGCGGATGCTCGTTCTTGATCAGGTCGGCAGCGGTGGCCGGGTCCATCCATTTGAGGCTCTCGATGCCGGCGGTGTCCGATCCCTGCAGCACGCGGGCGATGATGTGGCCGGCACGCTCGTCGCCGAGCGCCTTGGTCAGCATCGCGCGGATCTGTTCTTCGTCGGCTTCGACCGGCGCGCCCTTGAGCCGGTGCTCGTCGAGCTGGTCGAGCACCGCTTCGACGCGCGTGCGCTGCTGCGAGGGCAGGCTCGCCATCGCGGTGCCGAGCTTCTGCACTTCCTTAGGGCCGAGCAGCTTGAGCACTTCGGCGGCGTGATCCGCACCCAGCGCGAGCAGCAGCGTCGCACTTTTTGCGAGTCCTTCGTCAGGAGTGTTCATTTCTTGTTCTCATCGTTCGCACCCATCCATTCCTTGATCAGGTTCGCAACCACTTTCGGGTCGGACTGGGCGAGTTCCTTCGCGCGGACGAGTTTCTCGTCGAAGCTCGCGAGCTGCGGGCCTGCGGAAAGGCTCAGCAGCGCGTGCTCGTCGTCCCCTTCTTCGACGATCGCCTCGATCTCTTTCGGGAGAGGGGCGACGCTGCGCAGCAGCGGCCGGATCACGCCGAAGTACACGAAGGCGACCGCACCCAGAAGCGCCAGGTATTTCAGCAGCTCCTTGCCCAGTTCGATCATCGCCGGATCCTTCCACATCGGCAGCGCCACTTCGGCTTCTTCCGGCAGCGCGGCGAACGGTGTGTTCGATACGTTCAGGCTGTCGCCGCGCGCCTGGCTGTAGCCCATCGCTTCGCGCACGAGGTTCGTGAGCCGCGCGATCTCCTCGTCCGTCAGCGCCACGGTGCGCGTTTGGCCATTCGGCAACGTTTCGCCGCGGTGATTGACGACGACCGCGACCGACAGCCGCCGGACCTGGCCGAGCGCCTGGCGCGTGTGCTGGATCGTGCGGTCGAGCTCGTAGTTCAGCGTCGAGGAACGGTTGCTGTTGAGCGGCGCGCCGGGAGCGTTTGCGGCGCCGGGTAACGCGGGATTCGTGATCGGGGCGGTCGCCGGGGCGGGCGGCTGGTTCGTCAGCGCGCCCGGCACGCCCTGCGCGCCCGGCTGGCGCGTTTCCTGTTCGCTGCTTTGCTGGCTGCGGATCGCCTGGTCGGACGACGGGTTCGGCTTGTAGGTCTCGGCGGTCTGTTCGACCTGGTTGAAATCGACGTCGGCAGTGACCTGCGCCTTGAAATTGGCGGCGCCGACGATCGGCGTCAGGATCGCCTCGATGCGGCGGATGTAGCTCGCCTCGACTTCGCGTACGTAGCTCAACTGCGTCGCGTCGAGCCCGGCGTTGCGCAGCGGATCGGCGCGCGTCGTCAGCAGCGCGCCGCTCTGGTCGATGACGCTGACGCGCTCGTTCGCGAGCTGCGGCACGCTCGACGCGATCAGGTGCACGACGCCGGCGATCTGTGCCGTGTCCATCGTGCGCCCCGGATGCAGGTTCACCATCACCGAAGCGGTCGGTTTCTGCTCGTCGCGCAGGAACCCGGACTGTTTCGGAATCGCCAGATGCACGCGCGCCGACGCGACCGACGCGATCGACTGGATCGTACGCGCCAGCTCGCCTTCGAGCGCGCGCTGGAAATTCACCTGTTCGTGGAACTGCGACACGCCGAGCTTCTGTTTTTCCATCAGCTCGAAACCCACCAGGCCACCTTTCGGCAAGCCCTGCGCCGCGAGCCGCAGGCGCACGTCATGGACCATCTGCGACGGAATCAGGATCGCGCCGCCTCCCGGGGAAAACCGGTACGGCACGTTCTGCTGCTGCAGCGCCGTGACGATCGCGCCGCCGTCGCGTTCCTCGAGGTTCGAGAACAGCACGGCGTACTCGGGGGCACGGCTCCACAGCCACACGCCGACCACGACCGCGATCGCAAACGCGACGGCTGCCGCTGCCGCGAGCTTCTGGCGCTGACCGAGTTCGTTGAAGCGCTGCAACACCTGCTGCGGTGCCGGCAGCGTTTCCCGCGCAACGGCGGTGACGTCGGTAGACATGGTCGAGTCCTTCAATCGTCCGACTTTTTCGGGTGACGCATTGTCCGCTCGCGGGCGCAACTTCCCCGGCGGGATAAGCGGCAGTTTTTGCCGCCTATTTGCCGGTTGCGCGATGCCGCCGCGCCGTTAATCTGCCCGTCGTGAAAACCCATTCCGTCACGATGCCGACCGAATCCGGCGTGCCCGAGCCGCCGAGCGCCGGCCAGCGCCTCGACGCGGCGCAGCTCGCCGAAGCGTTCGCGCTGTTTTCACGCGCTTCGGAAGAGCTGTCGACGGCCTACAACGCGTTGCAGGGGCAGGTGTCGCAGCTCACCGAGCGGCTCGACGTGCTGCTCGGCGCGTTGCCGGCCGGCGTCGTGATGCTCGACCGGACAGGACGCGTTGTGCAGTTCAACCGTGCCGCCGAAAGCCTGCTCGGTGGCGGGCTCGCAGGCGAGCAGTGGGACGCTGTTGCCTGCCGTTTCGGCGACACCGGGACGGCGGGCGAACTGACGCTCGGCACCGAGCCGGGCGCGCGCCGCGTGTCGCTGTCCGACACCGCGCTCGAGTCCGGGGAAGGGCGCATCGTGCTGCTCCACGACATCACCGACACCCACCGCATGCGACTTCAGGCCGAGCGTAGCGAGCGGCTCGCGGCGATGGGCGAGATGGTCGCCGGGCTCGCGCACCAGTTGCGCACGCCGCTGGCCGCAGCTTTGCTCTACACCGGCAACTTGCGCCAGTCGGAGCTGGGGTCCGTCGACCGCGCGAAAGTCGCCGACCGCGCGATCGAGCGCCTGCGCCACCTGGAGCGGCTCATCCACGACATGCTGCTGTTCGCCCGCGGCGACAGCCTCGGCCGCGAGCGTTTCGGCCTGTGCGAGCTGGTCGGCGAAGTCGTGCACACGCTGGAGCCGCTCGCGCGGGCGCGGCAGCTGTCGTTCGTATCGCGCTGCGACTGCGACGACCTGACGCTGCTCGGTGACCGCAAGGCGCTCGGGGGGGCGCTGACGAACCTCGTCGAGAACGCGATCCAGGCGACCGGCGCCGCAGGCGATGTGTCGCTCAACGTGGTGCGCGACGGCGAGTTCGTGAATTTGCGCGTCGCCGACAGCGGGCGCGGCATCGAAACCGCGCGCCAGGGCCGCGTGTTCGAGCCGTTCTTCACGACGCGCGCCGAAGGCACCGGGCTCGGGCTGGCGATCGCGCGCGGTGTCGCGCGAGGTCACGGCGGCGACATCGCCTTCGAATCGACGCCCGGCAAGGGCTCGCTGTTCACGCTGACCCTGCCGCTGCCGCCCCCGGAAGACGGCGCCAGGCCGGCATCGAAGGAAACTTCATGATCGAACAGCTCCACATCCTCGTCGTCGAGGACGATGCCGCGCTGCGCGACGCCGTGTGTCTCACGCTCGAAATCGGCGGCCACCGCGTCACCGGCGTCGACGGCGGCGCCGGCGCGCTGCAGGAGATCGGCCGCCAGGCGTTCCACCTCGTCGTCAGCGACTTGCGCATGCAGCCGATGGACGGCTTGCAGCTGCTCGCCGAATTGCGCGCCCGCCTGCCGCAGCTGCCGGTGCTGCTGATGACTGCGTACGGCGACGTCGACAAGGCGGTTGCCGCGATGCGCGGCGGCGCGTGCGATTTCCTCATGAAGCCGTTCGAGCCGGACGTGCTGCTGGCGCACGTGCGCCGCTATGCCGCGACGCCGCCTTCGGCCGACGAGACGATTGCCGAGGACTGGCGCACGCGCAACCTGCTCGCGCTCGCCGCGCGCGTCGCCGACACCGACGCGACGGTATTGCTGACCGGTGAATCCGGCACCGGCAAGGAAGTGTTCGCGCGCTACATCCACGCCCGTTCGGCGCGCCGCGACGGGCCGTTCGTCGCGATCAACTGCGCCGCGATTCCCGAGAACCTGCTCGAAGCGACGCTGTTCGGCTACGAAAAAGGCGCGTTCACCGGCGCGCAGACGGCGCAGCCGGGCAAGTTCGAGCAGGCGCAGGGCGGCACGATCCTGCTCGACGAGATCTCCGAGATGCCGCTCGCGCTGCAGGCGAAGCTGCTGCGTGTGCTGCAGGAGCGCGAAGTCGAGCGCGTCGGCGGCCGCAAGCCGGTCGGGCTCGACATCCGCGTGCTGGCGACGAGCAACCGCGACATCGCGGCGGAAGTCGCGGCGGGGCGTTTCAGGGAAGACCTGTATTACCGCCTCAACGTGTTTCCGCTCGCGATCCCCGGCCTGCGCGAACGGCCCGCCGACATCCTGCCGCTGGCCCGGCACTTCCTCGCGCGCCATGCCGGGCGGCTCAAGCGCAGCGCGCATCTGCTCGCCGACGCCGAATCCCTGCTCGTGCGCCACGCGTGGCCGGGCAACGTGCGCGAACTGGAAAACACGATGCAGCGTGCGCTGATCCTTGCCAGCCGCGACACGATCGGCGCCGACATCGTGCATCTTTGCCTGCCGCACTGGAGCGCGTCGCGCGGCGCCGGGGGAAGCGCGCCGGACAGTGCGTCCTGCACGGCGCCCGCTTTCCTGCCGGCAGGGCTTTCCCCCGTCATCGGAAGCCTTGCAAGCACCGCTGCGCGAGTCCCGCTCGAACCGCCGCGTCCCGCAAACATGAAGGACCTCGAGCGCGAGCACATCCTCGCGACGCTGCGCGAACACGGTGGCTCGCGCAAGCGGGCGGTCGAGAAGCTCGGGATCTCGGAGCGGACCTTGCGCTACAAGCTGCAGCAGTACCGTGACGGCGGGCACGAAGTGTGACGCACAGCCAGTCCTCTGGCATGACGATTGCTCTGCTAGACTGCGAGCAACAATCACTCGCTCCCCGGGGTCGAGATCATGGATACGCGCGGAATTGAACAGATGATCGGCGAGCTGCGCTCCACGGCGCAGACCGCCGCCGGCAAGCCAGCGGCCCAAGGCGCGCAGGCGGCCGGCGGCGTCGACTTCGCCGAAGTGCTGCAAGGGGCGCTCAAGGACGTCAGCGCAGCGCAGCAGGAAGCGCGCGGCATGGCACAGGAATTTTCCGCCGGCGACCCGAACGTCAACCTGCAGGACGTGATGGTGAACCTGCAGAAAGCGAGCCTGTCGTTCCAGCAGATGGTGCAGGTGCGCAACCGGCTCGTTACCGCGTATCAGGACATCATGAACATGCCGGTCTAGCGCAAGCGCCGGGGGCGCCTGCCATGTTAGTATCGGCGCGATGCCGGATCGTCTCGCCGTTGTCCTCCTGCTGTCGCTGTGCCTGATCTGGCAAGTCGCGTTTGCGAGCCAGGGGTTCATGCTGGCCGGCACGAATGACGCCGAACACGCATCGATGCACCTGTTCGGTCATAGCCATCACCACCACGCGGATGGCGGCTTCCACGAAAATGAAACGCCGGAGGGAGTCCGGCACGTCCAGGCCGATGGCCTGATGAACCTGACCGCGGTCTTTTCCGCCTCGCCTGTCTTTGCCGCACGGGCACCGTGGTCGCTGGCCTTCCTCCAGCCCGTCGAAGGGGTTCCCCCTTCGCCCTACCTCGCAGGGCCTGAGCGCCCACCCCGACCGATCGTCTGACGCACCCTGTTCCCCTCGTCGCCAAGGGGGTGTCTGCGTTTGCGCCGCGCGTTGAATCGTGACGGGCGACGCGTTTTATCGATCGTTGGGATTACCGTGAAACCGTTCCGATTCATCCTGATCGGCGGGGTCTTGCTGTGCGGCGCGCTGGGCGCCTTCGCACAAAGTGGCGAGACTCCCGCCGAAAGTCCTCCCGCGGGACTGGCTGCCGCTTTCGAGGCAGCGTGGCAGCGCGCTGTGACCGCGCGCGAAGCTGAAGGGCAGTTCAACGTCGCCACCGCCGGCGTGAAGGCGGCAGGCCGCTATTGGGCTGCTCCTCCCGCGCTCGAGTTGTCGTATCGCGACGATCGCTTTGATGACGATCGCGGCCAGCGCGAGTCCGAAGTGGCGCTCGCGTGGCCGCTGTGGTTGCCGGGCCAGCGCTCGGCGCACCTTGCGTCGTCCGGCGCCGACGTCCAACTGGCCAGTGCGGCGAAAGCCGTTGCGCGCCTGCGAGTGGCGGGCGAGGTCCGGGAGGCCGCTTGGGAGCTCGCTGCCCGCAAGGCGGAGGCCGAGTTGGCCGAAGCCCACGCGCGGGATTTGCAGCTCCTTCGGCACGACGTTGTGCGGCGTGTCGCGGCGGGCGATCTGGCGCAGGTCGATGCGTTGGCGGCCCAGGCAGAGGCGCTGGAGGCGCAGTCGACTGCCGAGGACGCGCGTCAGCGCCTTGACGCCGCCGGTGCGCGCTGGACGACTCTGACCGGGCTGGCGCCGACTGTTCCCGTCGACGAAGCGCCGGCCGAGGCCGATCTGGCGCAACACCCGGAGCGGCTCTGGACCAGCGCTTCGATCGAGCGCGCGCGCAAGACGCTCGACGAGGCGCGCCTCACGCGGCGCGATCCGCCCGAGCTCAAGCTGGGCCTCAAGGAAGAGCGGGACGGCAACGGCGCGGGCGTCGATCGCAGCGTGGGGGTCACGCTGCGCGTGCCTTTCGGCACCGACGACCGCAACCTCGTGCGCGACGCGAAAGTGTTATCCGAGCTCGAAGTCGCTGAACTGGCCGCGCAGCGGACCGACGAGCGCCTGACCAGCGAGCTCGCCGTCGCCCGCCGGGCACTTGCTTCCACCGCGGCCCGGCTTGACGCAGCGCTCGCCCGCGCGGCGGCGGCGCGCGAGCGCCGCATGCTGCTCGAGCGCTCGTTCCAGGCAGGCGAACTGGCGCTGGCCGAACTGCTGCGCGCCCGCGTCGCCTCGTCGCAGGCCGAAATCGGCCTTCATCGGCTGCAGGCCGAACACGGCCTCGCCCGTGCCCGTCTTCTTCAATCTTCCGGAATCCTGCCATGATCCATTCGACTTCTGCACCGGCTGCCGGCCGGCGCGCCCTTCTCATCCTCGGCCTCGTGCTGGCCGCCCTCGTCAATCCGAACGCCTTCGCCGCCCCCGGCGCTCATGGGCCCGATGGCGAGCATCTCGAGACGCCCGCCAGCAGCGCCGGTTCGGCTTCGACCGAGAGCGGTTTCGAGGCTCGCTCCGAACTGTTCGAGGTGGTCGGGAAGCTGCATTCCAACGAGCTTTCGCTGTTCATCGACCGCTTCGACTCCAACGAGCCGGTGCTGGGCGCCGCCGTCGAACTCGAGTCCGGCAGCCACAAGGCCAACGCCGCCTTCCACGCGGATCTCGGCGACTACAGCGTGACCGATGCGCCATTGCTCGCCGCGCTGCAAAAACCCGGACAGCACGCGCTGGTGCTCACCGTGGTGGCCGGCGACGACGCCGATCTGCTCGACGCCACGTTGTTTGTCGCCGATCACGTCGCCGCATCGGACGGACACAGTCACGACGGACCTGGCTGGCGATCGTGGGCGCTCGGCGCAGTGGGCGGGCTCGTGCTCGCCCTGCTGGCGGCATGGGCCGTGCGTGGCCGTCGTTCCAGCGAGGCTGCGCGATGAGGGCGATGCTCGATCGGCGGCTGTGGATCGCGGCGAGCCTCGCCGCCGCACTTCTCGGCCCGGCCTTCGCGGCTCCTGGTGCCCACGGTCCGGACGGCGAACACCTCGAGGAAGGGGCGACGACGGCCAAACCTTCCGCTCTGGCGCGTCTGCCCGATGGCAGCGTGAACGTGCCGAAGCTCGCCCAGCGCCGGATCGGCGTGCGCACCGTGCTGGCGCCGCAAACCGAGGCGGCGGTGACGGTCGAGCTGCCCGGCCGGGTCATCGTCGATCCCAACGCCAGCGGCCGGGTGCAGCCCGTGCATGGCGGACGCATCGAAGCGGCCGCAGACGGCCTCGCGGTTGCCGGCCAGCGGGTGCGCAAGGGACAGGTGCTCGCGTACGTGCGTCATCATGCCGAGCCCTATGCCCAGGCCGGGCAGGAGTCGCTGCACGCCGAACTGAAGGCCGGGCTGATCCAGGCCGAACAGCGGGTCGCCCGGCTCGAGGGCCTCGTCGGCTCGGTGCCACAGAAGGAAATCGATGCTGCGCGCGTGGAGCGCGACAGCCTGCGCGCGCGCTCCCGCTCCGTCCAGGCGAGCCTGGGCGCGCGTGAAGCGCTGGCAGCGCCGGTCGATGGCGTCGTTGCACGGGCGGATGTCTCCCTCGGCCAGATCGTGGACGCGCGCGAAACGCTGTTCGAAGTCGTCGATCCGGCGCGTGCGCTCGTCGAGGCCTCGACCATCGACGCCCGGCTTGCCGACCGCATCGCCTCTGCCGCCGTGGCCGAGTTTCCCGACGTCGAACTGGAATTGATCGGCGCCGCGCGCAGCCTGCGCGACGGCAGCTTGCCGCTGACTTTCCGTGTGCGGCAAGCGCCGGGCCACGACGCACTGCCGTTCGCCATCGGCCAGCCGGTGACCGTGGTCGCCTCGCTGAACGAGCGCACCAAAGGCATCGTGCTGCCGTCGCGTGCGGTGGTCCGCGGCGCCTCGAACCTCTCGGTGGTGTGGATCAAGGCCGGCGCCGAGCGCTTCGTGCCGCAGCCGGTCGAAGTGCGCCCGCTGGATGCCGAAACGGTGCTCGTCACCGCCGGCCTCGGCGCGGACAACCGGGTGGTGGTCGAGGGCGCGGCCCTGATCGCCCAGATCCGCTGAACGGGGGCGAGACGCGATGTTCAACTGGATCGTTCGTAATAGTCTCGCGAACCGGCTGTTCGTGCTGGCGGTCGCGGCGCTGCTGCTGGCGTATGGCGCGCTGACCGCGTGGCAGACGCCGGTCGACGTCTTTCCGGATCTCAACAAGCCGGTCGTCACCGTGCTGACCGAAGCGGGCGGCATGGCGCCCGAGGAAGTCGAGCAACTGGTGAGCTTCCCGCTGGAGACGGCGCTGAACGGCATGCCGGGAGTGACCCGCGTGCGCTCGACTTCGGGCGTCGGGCTGTCGGTCGTCTATGCCGAGTTCGACTGGAACACCGACCTCTACCGCAACCGCCAATTGGTCGCGGAGCGCCTCGCCACCCTGTCCGAGCAGTTGCCGGCGGGGGTGACGCCGGTGATGGGGCCGGTGTCGTCGATCATGGGCGAGATCATGCTGATCGCGCTGCCCCTCGGTGCTCCGGCCGAGGGGTCAGCCGAAGGCGTGGCGGCGACGCCGATGCAGGCGCGCGAATACGCGGATTTCGTGCTGCGGCCGCGCCTGTTGTCGATTCCGGGCGTCTCCCAGGTGATTCCGATCGGCGGCGAGGTCCGACAACTGCGGGTCGCGCCGAACACGGTCCGCATGGCGCAGTTCGGCGTGTCGCTGACGCAGATCGACGCAGCCTTGCGCGGCTATTCGATGAACGCCGGCGGCGGCTTCATCGACTTCAACAGCCGCGAGTACCTGATCCGTCACGTCGGGCGCAGCAACCGGCTCGACGATCTGCGCGGGGTCGCGGTCGGCTGGAAGGAGGGGCGGTCGATTCTGCTCGAACAGGTCGCCGACGTGGGCTTCGCCGCCGCGATGAAACGCGGCGATGCGGGCTACAACGGCGCGCCGGCGGTCATCCTCAGCGTGCAGAAGCAGCCGGCGGCCGCCACGGTCGAGCTGACCGCCGCGATCGAGGCGGCGCTGACGGAAATGGCGCCGGGCCTGCCGGCGGGCATGGCCGCGCCCCGCGTGCTGTTCCGCCAGGCGGACTTCATCGAGGCCTCGATCGGCAACGTCGCCGAGGCCTTGCGCGACGGCGCGATCATGGTCGCCATCGTGCTGTTCGCCTTCCTGCTGTCGGCACGCACGACGGTCATTTCGCTGATCGCGATCCCGTTGTCGCTCGCCGTCACCGCGCTGGTGTTCCAGTGGCTCGGGCAGTCGATCAACGTGATGACGCTGGGCGGGCTGGCGATCGCGATCGGCGAGCTGGTGGACGACGCGGTCGTCGACGTCGAGAACATCCTGCGCCGGCTCAAGCAGAACCGGGCTGCGGGCCATCCGGTGACGCTGTTCGAGGTGGTCCGGCGCGCGAGCGTCGAAGTGCGCTCCGGCATCGTCTACGCGACCGTGATCGTCGTGCTGGTCTTCGTGCCGCTGTTCGCGCTGCCGGGTGTCGAGGGGCGACTCTTCAGTCCGCTCGGGCTTGCCTATATCGTGTCGATCCTCGCCTCGATGGTCGTGTCGATGACCGTCACGCCGGTGCTGTGCTACTTCCTGCTGCCGCACATGAAACGGCTCGACCACGGCGACAGCCCGTTGGTGAGCTGGCTGAAACGCCAGGATGCGCGCGTGCTTGCGTGGTCCTTTCCGCGCGCGAACGCACTGATCGCCGCCGCGTTCGTCGTCGTCGCGCTGGCCGCGGCCTCGGTGCCGTTTTTTCCGCGTGCCTTCCTGCCGGCCTTCAATGAAGGTTCGCTGGTGCTGTCGCTGATGTTCAACCCGGGGACCGGGCTGTCCGAGGCGAACCGGATGGGCGCCGTGGCCGAGACGCTGATCGGCGAGGTGCCGGAGGTGGTCCAGGTCGGGCGCCGAACGGGACGCGCCGAACTCGACGAGCACGCCGAGGGCGTGCATTCGGCTGAAATCGACGTGGATCTGCGCCGCTCGGAGCGGGACCGCGAAGCCGTGCTCGCCGATCTGCGCGCGCGGCTCGCGACCCTTCCCGCGTCGGTCGCGATCGGCCAGCCGATCTCGCACCGGCTCGACCACCTGCTGTCGGGGGTGCGCGCGCAGATTGCGATCAAGATCTATGGCGACGACCTCGACACGCTGCGCGGCCTGGCCGAGGACCTGCGCCAGCGCCTGACCGCGGTGTCGGGGCTGGTCGACCTCACGGTCGAGAAGCAGGTGCTGGTGCCGCAGATCCTCGTCCGGCTCGACCAGCGCAAGGTCGCGGCGGCGGGGCTGGCGCCCGGCGAGACGGTGCGTTTGCTGCAGACCCTGACGGACGGGGCGCACGGCGCGCAGATCGTCGACGGCTCGCGTCGCTACGACCTGGTGCTGCGCCTGCCCGATGACCGGCGAACGCCTGCGGATCTCGCGCGCACGCTGATCGACACCCCGGCGGGCAGGCTGCCGATCTCGGCGATCGCGAACGTCGAGGAAGCCGACGGCCCGAACCAGATCGGCCGCGAGAACGGGCGCCGACGCATCGTCGTCTATGCCAACACCGACGGCACCGACATGAGCCGCGTCATCGGCGACATCCGCCGCACGCTCGCGGCCTCGCCGCTGGCGAGCGGCAGCTTCGTCAGTCTCGAAGGCCAGTTCCAGGCGCAGGAACAGGCCACGATGCTGATCACCGGCCTGTCGCTGGTGTCGCTGGCGATGATCTTCCTGGTGCTGTACTCGCGCTACAAGTCCGCGGTGCTGGCCGGCATCATCATGGCGAACATTCCGCTCGCGCTGATCGGCAGCGTCATCGCGATGTGGCTCGCCGGTGTGTCGCTGTCGGTCGCGTCGATGGTCGGCTTCATCACGCTCGCCGGCATCGCGACGCGCAACGGCATCCTGAAGATCAGCCATTACATCAACCTGTGCCGGCTCGAAGGCGAAGCGTTCGGTCAGCCGATGATCGTGCGCGGCTCGCTCGAGCGCCTGACGCCGGTGCTGATGACGGCGCTGGTCGCAGCGTTCGCGCTGGTGCCGCTGCTGCTTGCAGCCGACGCTCCGGGCAAGGAGATCCTGCATCCGGTGGCGGTGGTGATCTTCGGCGGCCTGATCAGCTCGACGCTGCTCGACACGCTGATCACGCCGCTGGTGTACGCCCGCTTCGGGCGCGGCCCGACCGAGCGGCTACTCGATGAGCGAAGCGCAGAAGCATACTGATTCCACCTCCCGTCCCGACAGGTCGCGCGGCGACACCTTCAAGTCGCCGCATTCCGCTTTCCAAAAGGAGATGAACATGAACAGACGTCTGATCGCAGCAATCGCGGCAGCAGGCAGCCTCGCGCTGGGCAACGCGTGGGCGCACGGCGGTGCCGAGCCCCGGCACGGTGGCATCGTGCAGGTTTCGAGCGACATGGGGTTCGAACTGGTGCCCACCGCCGACGGCGCTGCGCTCTATGTCGATGATCACGGCAAGCCGTTCGCGACCGACGGCGTGTCGGGCAAACTGACCGTTCTGACCGGTAGCGAGAAGACAGAAGCGCCGCTGACGCCCGCCGGCGACAACAAGCTCGAAGCCAAGGGAGTGAAGCTGGCGGCCGGCAGCAAGGCGGTGGCGGCAGTCACGCTATCCGACAAGAAGACGGTGACGGTGCGCTACACCATCAAGTGACGCTCAGGCCGGCGGGCTCGGGCTTCGCCGGCACGCTTGCGTCGCCACTGCCGTCGGCGGACGGGCGACATCGGATTTCCCAGCCCCCGCTTTTCCCTATCTCGCTTGCGACAAAGCCGGGCACGACGCGAAGGTCGTGCCGCGGCGTCGCGGACGTAACAGTGACCGCCGTCACAAGCCCGCCCTTACTGTTGCGTGGTTCCTTTCAGTTGGGTCTGGACGATTTGGTCCAAGGCGGACGAAGTGCTCTTGGCCGTGCAGGTCGCATTCCCGCCCGCCGCCTGCTGCGTGAGCACCGCAGCTTCGATCCCGCACACGGTCGCGGCAACGCTCACGGGCGCCTGGACGGTCACGGGAATCTGGCTCACGTCGACGTTGATGTTCTTCGCGATATTGTTCGCCACATTTCGCAACTCGACATTGACCACGCCCGACTGCTGTGCAGAAACGACAGGCGTGAAGCTCAACAGCGCGGCAGAACCGAGCGCGACAAACAGTGCTCTTGCTTTCATTTCGAACTCCTCGTGGTACCGGAAAATCGCCGACATCGCGCGCTGCCAAAGCCCGCAAGGCCTGGAAGCGGCTTTATCGACGGCCGTTGAGGAGTCTTCGGCAATGAAACAGTTGCATGCAGCGCCGGAGATCCCTTCAGCTCAGGTCCCCAGCCAGCAATTATTTCGCCCGGCCTGAATGCGCAACGGACCGCCGGTTGCCGGTCCGAGCCGATTCAGGCCGAACAGGACATCATGAACATGCCGGTTCAAGTCTTTTCACGGCTATTCAAAAAACATCCTTAGGCGCCTTTGAGCACAGTGACCATGCTCGGCTTGAGAAGCTTGCGAAAGCCTTTGTCGAATGTCGCCACGTGCAGGTGGTGGTAATGCGCGGCTGCGGCAATCCAGGCGTCGGGTATGGCGTTACCCGTCACGGCGTGCCGGGTACACAAGGCAATGAAGTGCCTCCATTCTCCTCCCAGCGGCACCATGCTGACACCGGGAGCAGCAAGCACGGCATCGAGGAACGCTTGGGCATCCTGCAGCGGAGTCGGCATCATGAACACCCGCGGGTGGGTCACCAAGCGCAAAAAACCGGCCGCCACCATGGGGAGGAGGGCGAGCGGGGTGCCGGTTTCGCTGTCGGCGATGGCCTGCTCCAGCCAGGCGAGGGCCGGCGCGTGGTGTGGATGGTCCTCCCGTGATGCGGCGACGAGGATGTTCACATCAGGTGTCACCGCAGCCCATCCGCGTCGTCGAGGACATCGAGGATGGCTTCGTGACTGCGGGCGTCCTTGATGCTCGGCTGGAGCCCGCCATGGCCGGCAAACACCGGCAAGCGGACGCGGCTCGGCCCGGCGGGCGGGCGGTCTGCCAGGCGTAAGCGGGCGGCCAAGCCTTCCTCGATCAATCGGGTCAGGCTGGTGTGCTCGCGCGCCGCCAGTTGCTTGGCCTGCTTGAGGAGGTTGTCGTCGATATCGAGCGTAGTTCTCATGCCTAAATTTTTAATGCAGATTTCTGCATAGGGTATCAGTATTCAGTGGCCCAGTTCTACGTCCAGTTCAAAGCTGTGTGCGTACTTCAGCTTGTCGCCCACCGGGTCAGCACCCTGCGTCGTGCGCGTGTCGCTCGCGTTCCAGCTTGAAAAGGTAGCGCTGCAGGCGCGCCATGACGCTGTTCGACAGGCCGATGAACTGGCAGCCGGCGCGGCGTGCACGAGCGCCGTTCGGCTGCTTGATGTCGAACAGGTTGCGCACCGTCAGCCGGACCGGCAGGGGTTCGCCGCCTTCCGGCAGGACCAGGGCGCAGTCGTTGAAGTCCATTCCGGGTTCGAAGTGCAGCTCTTGCGGGGGTACGAGGATCGCGAGCCCGCCGCCGCTGATGTCGAGTATCCGCACCGAGACCATCTTCGTGCGTCCGTCCGGCTGGTCGTGCGTGATCGTGCACACCGGCGGCGCTGATCTGGGCGCGGCGAGCCGGAAAAACTCGCGGCGCTGCAGGCGAAGGACGCTGGCGGGCAGATTCGCACGCAGCGCAGCCCGGTCATCCTCGCGGATCGCTTCGATCGCGAAGAGCGAGAACTGCACTCGGACGTTGTCGAGCCGCGTCATGCAGACGAGTTCGGCGCCGGCGGCGAGACGCTGGTTGAGGGCGGCGTCAGGTGCTGCATCGAGGACGACGGCCGCGTCGTCCCGCTCCAGCGCGACCAGGACCGTGATGAACGACGTGCGCTCGTCGAGATGGCCGGTGATCAGCGCGTGCTTTTCGGTCAGCGCACGCAGCAGCTGGACGATTTCGCGCGGGTCGCGGACCGCGAAGCGCGAGAAGGCTTCGGGGTTCAGCGGGCGGACGCGGGCAGCGTTTTCGTTCGGGTCGCTCATGCAAAATGTGTCGAATTTGAAGCGATTCTTATAGCACGGACGGGTGCGCGCCGGTTTCCGCGGGGCGCACTACGTTGTTCGTCCCCTGCTCGATCGCGTACAGCCACGCCAGCAGCTCGGCGATCGCGACGTAGAGTTCCGGCGGGATGCGCGCATCGAGGTCGACCTGCATCAGCAGGCCGACGAGTTCGGGCGATTCGTGTACGAACACGCCTGCTTCGCGCGCCCGTTCGATGATCTCGCGCGCGATCAGCCCACGCCCTTTCGCGACGACACGCGGCGCGGCATCACCGGCGCCGTAGGTCAGCGCGACCGCTTCCTCGTGTGGCAGGTGCGTTGGCAGGTGCGGCGGCGCGTGCGGCGAATCATTCATCGTCATCGCGCCGCTCCGCGACAAAGCCGGTCAGCGGCAGGTTCGCCGCGGCCAGCGCCTCGTGGAGCCGGGCGCGCGCAGCGTCGAGCGCCGCGAGCGTTTCGGGCTCGTCGGCGAGCAAGCGCAACGCGACCCCGGCCGGCGACACGACGAGATGCGCTTCCACGCCGCCGAGCCGCGGCAGCGTCAGGCGCAGCGTCGTGTTCCAGTTTTCCGCGACCCCGTCGGCATTGCCCTCGCCGTCGTCGCGCTGGTCGCGCCGCGGGTCCTCGATTTCCCATTCGACGTGCTGGCCCGGCCACACCTGGCCATGCCACACATAGTTCTGCGTCGCCATCGCGTCGAGCTGCTGATGCACGACCGGCATCAGCCGCTCGGGTATCGCGGCGGCCCGAAGCGGGCCCGGCCGCGCTGCGGTGCCGGGGATGTCCGCCTGTTCATCAATTTCAGCGGCGGCGCCCGCCGCGATCCCCTGGGCGTTCGACGCCGTGCCGGAATCCGCACGCATGGCCCCGGCCGTGGTACCCCCGGAGTCGGCCGTCGACGACGGTTCGCCGTCTGCAGCGGTCTGCTGCGCCGCCGGCGCGTTCCCGGCAGGGCCGCGCGCCGGCGCGTGCTGGCCCTGCGGCTCCAACTGCAGCGCCGCGGTGTCGATTTTGCCGCCGAGCCACTGCCGCTGATGGGATTCGTAGAACAGCCCGCTTTGCGTCAATGCCTGCCGCAGCGCAGGGGCGAGCGCGGCGGCGCCGTTCGCCGGTGGCGCGTCGAGCAGCGGCTTGCCGCCGGCAAGCGCGGCCGGCGTCGACGCGGGCTGTCCGGTCAGCAGGAAGCCGATCAGCCGCCCGGTCGCGCTGAGCGTCGGGCGGGTGGCGGCGTCAGCGCCGGTTTGGGCGGTCGCGGCGCTCGCAAGCTGCGCAAACACTGCTTTCGCGGTGTTCTGCGTCGCAACCAGTTCGAGCGTGTCGCCGGATTTCGCCGCGTGGTTCAGCGCCAGCGTGTAGTGCTTGCCGGCGACGATCGCCTGGAACGTCCCGTCCGGCAGCGCGCGCTCCAGCGTCGCGGTGAATCGCTGGCCCGGCACGATCTCCGGCAGCCGCGCCTGGATTTCGCGCACCCGCGCCGGCCCGCTGACCGGCGGCTCGCTGTCGAAAAAACTCGCCTCGGTGAGCATGCGCAGCCGGGCGGCGAGATCGGACGGAATCATCGTGCTTGCTCCTGGGGCGTGAAACCGTCCGCGGAAAGCGCCGCGGCCTTACGGGCCGAAGGCGCCGTAGGCGCTGCGCACCGCGCGGTCGCGCTGCGCACTGCCGAGTAGCTTGCGTGTGCTGGCGAGCCACGGTTCGACGTGGCGCCGGATCTCCTCGTCATTGCCGAGCATCGCGGTGATCAGCGACGCCTTGCGCGCCGCGTCCGCTTCGCTCTGGTCGGCGGCCTGGCGGCCGTCGGGGTCGGTGCGCATCACTTCAGCCCGGATGTCCGCCATCTCGTGCTCCAGCACCACGAGCCGGTCCCAGTCGTTAGCCTGCGCGGCCTCGAGCATGCCGGCCGACAGAATACTCATCGATTCGAACAGCGCAAGCGTGCTCACGATACCGCTCAGGCCGCAACTGTTTCCGGCGCCCGCGCCCCTGCGGGAGCGATGCCTTCCCACGCTTCACGCAACGTGTGCAACAGGCCGCTGACTTCGTCGAGCGCGGCGCGGCTGTTGTTCAGGTTCGCGTAGAGCAGGCGCTCGCCCATGTAGTCGTACAGCGCCGCGAGGCGGTCCGCGAGTTCGCCGCCGGCTTTCGCGTCGAGGCTCGCCTTCAGGCCGTTGAGGATGATGTCGATCGCTTTCGACACGGCCTGCCCTTTGGCGGGAATGTCCTTGCCGTCCATCGCGGCCGCGGCAGCAGCGATCGACAGGATCGCGCCGTCGAACAGCATCATGATCAGCTTGTGCGGATCGGCCGTCAGTACGCCGGTTTCGACTCCGACTCTTGCATAGGTGTTGGCGCCGCTTCTGGGTGATGCAAACATCATGTTCTCCCCTATGTGTTCTTTGGCAGGTTGGCGAGTTGCTGTGCGAGGAAATTGCTGGTGGTCGTCATGCTCGCGACCAGCGTATCCAGCGCGGCGAACTGATCGCGATAGCGCTGTTCGACGCTCACCAGTCGCGTATTCATGGCATCGCGGCGGGTGCCGATGTCCTTGATGGTCCGGTTGAAGCTGTTGGTGCGATCGGCAAGCTGGCCGACCGGGCTGAGTATCTTGCCGGCCAGCACATCCACCTGCCACGCATACCCCTTGATGCTGCCCGTGCTGGTGAAGAGCTTGCCCAGATCCTTCGCCGGGTCCGCCAGCACCTTCCCGAATTTCGTTTCGTCGATCGCGAGCGAGCCATCCTTCTGGAAACTGATGCCCACATCCGACAGCATCGTCATGCTCGCCGGCGCGCCCGAGAGCGGGGTGGAAAACAGGCCGCGCAACTGGCTCTGGATCGAGCGGACAGTACTGTCGCCGGCCAGCACCGCGGCTTTTCCCGTGCTCGTGTCGTACGCGGTGGCGTCCCGGATGGCCTTATTGGTGTCGTTGTAAGCTTTGACGAAACCCTCGACGGCGGCTTTCACGTTGCTCGTGTCGCGCGTCAGCGTGATTTTCGTCGTCGTGTCGGCCGGCATCGTCTTCGACAGGTTCAGCGTCACGCCCTGGATCGCGTCGGTGATCGTGTTGCTTTGCTTGGTGATCGTGACGTTATCGACCTTGATGACGGCATCCTTGGCCGCGACGTTCTCGTTGAGCTTCGTCGCCTCGGGGGCCGCCGACGAGGGGTCGTAGTTCAGTTGCGCGAGGTCGCCGGTCGCGTCCGCGACGCTGATCCGCATCGCGTTGCGCGCGCCGGAGTCGGTGGACGTCAGCGACAGACGAAAACCGTTGGCCGAGCCGTCGTTGATGATCGACGCCGAAACCCCGGCATTCGCGGCATTGATCGCATCGCGTATGCCCGCCAGCGTGTTGTTGCCGGAACCAATGACGATGGTTTTGGCGTCGGGCTTGTCCGGGTTGGCCGTGAAACCGGGCGTCGTCGCCGGAGCCTCGGGCGGGGTGTAGGTGCCGAAGTTGATCGTGATCGTGCCGGTGCCCACCACCGTGTTCGTGCCGGCATAGCCTTCGGTGCCGCCTCCCGCCGACGCGGACATCATCAGCTTCTGCGACTGGGCGAGACTCTTGACTTCGACCTCGTAACTTCCCGTGACCGCTGTCGCCCCGGCGCTGGCCGACAGGATGCTCGCATCGGCAACACTGGCCTTCATCGGCGAAAACTTGTCCGGCGTGCTAAGCGCCTTGGCGGCAGTCTGCAGCGACGCGAGCGAGCTTTTGAGGCTGCCGAACGAAGACAGCTTTGCCTGAAAGCTGGCTTCCTTCTTGTCGAGCAAGGTGATCGGCGCACGCTCGAACGCCATCAACTGACTCACCAGCGTCTTGACATCCAGGCCCGAGCCAACGCCGGGGGATGAGATTGACATGCGCTAACTCCAGGTTTGCTGCGGCGGGATGATGAAGGCGGCGGATCTGCTGCGAGCCGGCTCGGCCGCCGATATCAGGCCTTGTTCCTGACCAGCAGACCCTGAAGCTTGTCCAGCGCCTTCGATATCTCCATCACTTCCTCGGTCGGAATCTGGCGCAATACGGTCTGGGTTTCGGTATCGATGAGCTTCACCACGGTGATGCCAGTCTCGTCATCGATCGAAAAACGCAGATCCTGGGCCGCCGGCGACACGACATGTTCGATTTTCCTGACCGCGTCGCGCACTTCATCGAGGGCGGGCAGCGGCTCGCTCGGCTGGACCGCTTTGATGCCGGTGAGGAGCGGGGCCTGGGATTCCGCGACGGGCGCGACCGGGCGCGTATTGACCGGTGCCAGGGGCGCCGCGGCGGCTGCATTCGCCGAGGCGCCAATCTGCTCTACTGCCATGATCGACTCCGTTAGTGAAAAGGCGCGGTGCAGGGTCGCACCGCGCCGGAACTTCAGATCATTTCACCAGCGGAATTAACCACGCAGCAGCGACAGCACGCCGTTCGGCAGCCCGTTGGCCTGCGCCAGCATCGCGGTGCCGGCCTGTTGCAGGATCTGGCCACGGGTCAGGTTCGCGGTTTCCGACGCGAAGTCCGCATCACGAATCCGGCTGCGCGACGCGGTCAGGTTCTCCGACGTCGATTGCAAGTTCGACACCACGGCAGAGAACCGGTTTTGCACCGCACCCATCGTCGAGCGCGCCGAGTTCACCGATTTCAGCGCGTTATCGATCGAAACCATCGCCTTGTTCGCGCCTTCCACTGTCGAGATGTCGAGATTGTCGAGCGAGTCGCCGCTGCGGCCGGCGCCGTAAGTAGCAGCTTTCAGGTTCAGCGCAGAGGTGCCGGCAGCTGTCGCCCCGGCTTCGATGGTGAAGGCCTTAGTCGAGGACAGGGTGATGGTGCTGGTATAGGTGCCGGCATCGGATGCGGCTACGTCGCCCACTGCTGCGGCTGTCAGGGCAAAACCGAGGCCAGTATTTGCTTGTGTCAGGGTGCTGGCCGTCAATGCATGTGCCGTGATGTTGCGACCATCCGCAGCGGCAAGAGTGACACCTTTAGTATCGTCGTTCGTATCGGTTGCAATCACCCCCGTTTGTCCGCTGACCGCATTGATCGCGTCGACAACAGCTTTCCGGTTTTCGGCTGCGGTCGAGGTGGCAGTGGTACTGATCGTTCCGGTGGTAACACCGTTAATGACTAGTTTGCCGGTCGTGGCAGCTGCAGCACCCATAGCGGAGCCCTGCACCTCTGTCGCATTGACAGTCGCTGTCACCCCCGTTTGCTCGGATAGGGCGTTGATCGCAGCGGCTTTCGAAATGCCGCTACTGGCTCTCGAGTCAGCTGTGGTAACAGCTGACGTATATGAATACGACGCCGTATCAGCGGATGCGACGGACGCCCCGATCTGCGCGCCATTGATCGTGAAATCGCCAGCCGCAATCTTTGTCAAAGCGCCAGCGGCTGCAGCAGTCGTGGACGCGTAAGCAGTCTGTGCGCTGTAAGTGCCGACTTGCAAACCTGCGTCCTTGATGCCGCCCGTGCCCGCAGCCCCAGTCAGGTTCGAGGTGATCGTGATCGCTTCATCTGAATTGAGTGTGATGGAACCGGAGTAGGTCGCCGCAACACCATCGGCAGCCGTAGTCCCCAAGCCGGTCGCAGCTGCAGTAACAGTATTCAAGGTCAGTTCAATGTTGCGACCGTCTGCGGCGACAAGTTTAACCCCGCCGTTATCCGACCCGCTGTCAATCGCGGTCACCCCGGTTTGCTCCGATGACGCGTTGATAGCAGAAATCACTGATGCACGGGAAGATGCGGCATCGGCAGTGGTATTCACGGTGATGCTGACGCCATTGATCTCGACCGTACCCGCAAGTACGGCTGCAGTCATTGCAGTACCGCCGACCTCCGTCGCATTGACGGTGGCCGTGACGCCGCTCTCCGCGGATTTGGCATTGACCGCTGCCGCCTTGGCAATCGCGCTGCCCCCTGCTGCCGCGGTGGATGCCGTGTCGGCCGAAGCCAGCGATGGGCCGATCAGCACGCCATTGAGGGAGAACGCGCCTTCCTTCAGTGCGGTAGTGCCCGCATTTTGGGCGGTGGTGATCGCGGCGGCGTCGCTGCTGCCGAGCTTGCTGGTGCGGGCGCTGGCGACCGAGAACGAGACGGTTTCGCCGGCATTGGCGCCGATCTGGAACTGCTGGTTGGTCAGCGAGCCGTCGAGCAGGGCGCGGCCGTTGAATTTGGTCTGGGTCGCGACGCGGTCGATTTCGGCGAGCAGCTGCTCGGTTTCTTCCTGCATCGAGGCGCGGTCGGTGTCGGTGTTGCTGCCGTTGGCCGACTGCACTGCCAGTTCGCGGATGCGCTGCAGGCTGTCGGAAATCGAGCTCAACGCGCCTTCGACCGTCTGCGACATCGAAATTCCGTCGTTGGAGTTGCGCGTCGCCTGGTTGAGGCCGCTGATCTGGGAACTCATCCGCTCGGAAATCGCGAGGCCCGCCGCGTCGTCCTTCGCGCTGTTGATGCGCAAGCCGGAAGACAGGCGCTGCAGCGACGTCGTCAACGACGCTTGCGACTTGGTGAGGTTGTTCTGCGAATTCAGCGATGCGATGTTGGTGTTGATCATCTGGGCCATGATGAGACTCCTGAGAAAGGACTTCGGTTATCCCGGCGTCGTGCCCTGATTGCATCAATGTCGGGGCGGTTCGTGTGCCGTTGAAGCCATTAACGGAGGGCCACTGTGAAACTTTAGGAGATTTGGAGGCGGTTGCGCCTTCCCGGTCGGGGGCGTCCGGGGAGCGTGGATGAGGGTGAAGTGAGGTGTCCTGTCTACCGTGGACGCTCCCGATTCCAGCGGGGGCGGCCTGTCTGCTGAATTGTTCAGCAAACACGGCTGGCGCCAGATAGGGCAGTCATGCCTTCAACAGAGTGGTCGACTGACCCTGCTCTGTAAGCAAGGCAACCGCCTTCTTGTCGAAGGAGACAAATATCTCCCCGCCGAGCCAGTTCCCTTCGTGGGCAATTACACCGTCGGCGAAGTCGCCGCCGGCATCGAGGATCGATAATCCCGCCTCGGCGGCGGGGCGATTGACCACGAGATTCCTGATGTCGAGCAGCACCCGCACGGCAGTGGCTATGTCGGCCGGCGCAAGCTCATAGACCTTGCGAAGCACCCATACGAACTCGCACAGCACAGGTAGCGCCACGGCGATGACATCCGCCTCTTTCAGGACCTTTTCCGCTGCCCGCGCCTGCTTCTCGTCATCTCGAACAACGCTGCGTATCAGCACGTTCGTGTCGACGGTGATCTTCATTCCCGTCCAGCCCAACCGCTCGCCGCCGCCTCGTTCATTTCTTCGATGGTGGCCACTTTCCTGGTCTTGCCCGCGAGCAGCCCGATAAAGCTGTCGATGGTTCCCGCTGGCCGGGCTGCTTTGACCTCGATCCGACCGCCTGGCAGTTCGCTGACCTCGATCTTCTGGCCCGGCTCGACCCCAAGATGTTTCAACAGGTCTTTCCGCAAGGTGACTTGCCCTTTCGCGGTTACGGTCAATGTCGTCATGGGGAATCCTCTCGTTTGTACGCATTCAATGTAAGGCAAAAAAGCCTTACATTCAAGCAGTCTCGCCTGACTGCTTCTGGCAAGCGATGCTGACGGCAGCTCAGATGGGTTTCGGCAGCAGCCCAAAACGGCGAACGGGAAGTCGGCGCAGCAACGCGCGCTCGCCCTTGATCAGCCCTTCCGCCAAGCCTTCCAGACGCCCGCGGCGCTCAACGCTGGTGACGTATCCCATGTTGCGTCCCGAGGCGGATCAGTTCTCGACGAAGACATCGTCGAGCGTGCGCGCATCGAGCTCAGAAGAGCGACATGACATGGAGACAACTCGGTTGACTTCCGGCGTGTCCAAGTATTACGTTTTCGTCAACCGTAATACCTTCAGCTTGGAGCACGGAGCATGAACGCCACCACCTTGACCAGCAAAGGGCAGGTCACTGTCCCGCGCGAAATCCGCGACCGCCTCGGCCTGAAGTCCGGGGACAAGATGGTGTTCACGATGCTGAGCGACGGCACGGTCATCATGCGGCCGAAGCGTCGGCGGCTCGCGGACCTCGCAGGCGCGCTCACGCGGCCCGACCAGCCCGAAGTCGCCATTGAGGACATGGACCCGTTCAAGAAATGAGCGTGGCCATCGACACCAACGTGTTGGTGCGCCTGCTCGTGCGTGACGACGAAACACAGTTCGCCGTGGCCTGCCGCCTCGTGGAGGAGGCCGCAGCGGCCAAGGAGCCTGTCCTCATCATGCTGTGCACCCTGCTGGAGACCGAGTGGGTACTGCGCAGCGGCTACAAGCTCGACAAGGCTTCCATCTCAGGCGCTTTCATGCAGCTGCTCGAAAGCGGCGACGTCGAGTTCGAGCACGAACCCACGGTCGAGGAAGCGCTGTACCTCTGGGCGCGGCACTCGAAGGTGGGCTTCGCCGACTGCCTGCTGAACGCTCGTGCTGCTCACCTGGGCCGATACCGTTTCATGACCTTCGATGTCGGTGCGTCGAAGCTGCCGCGGGCCGAACTGCTGATCTGACATCTGCGCTTGTCGAAGCCGCTGTCGCGCGGCTCGGCGTCGCGCACGATCTCGCTATCGCGCCGCGCCTTGCTCCCTCACCCCAGTGACGTATCGAGCACCATCATCAGCACAAAACCCAGCATGAGCCCCGTCGTGGCGAAAGCCTCGTGGCCCTGGCGGTGCGATTCCGGGATGATTTCGTGGCTGATCACGAACAGCATCGCGCCGGCGGCGGCGGCGAGGCCCCAGGGGAGCAAGTCGGCCGACACTCCGACGACGGCTGCGCCGAGCACGGCGAAAAGCGGCTCGACGAGGCCCGAGGCGATGCCGAGCATCGCGGAGAATGCGCGCGTGCAGCCCACCCGGCGCAGTGCGAGCGCGACGACGAGGCCTTCCGGCACATCCTGGATCGAAATGCCGGTCGCGAGTGCCTGCGCAGCAAGCGCATCCGGCCCGGCAAAGGCGACGCCGATTGCCAGGCCTTCGGGGAGGTTGTGCAGTGAAATGGCCAGCACGAACAACCAGGCGCGCCTGATGGCATGCACCCGAGGCCCCTCGACGCCTTTGAGGAAATGTTCGTGAGGCGTCAGGCGGTCGATGACGAGCAGGACCAGGCCGCCCAGCAGGACGGCCGAGCCCACCATCAGCCCGGCATCCCAGGCGCTGGCGCCCTGCGCGCGCGCCGCGTGCAGCGCCGGGATCACGAGCGAAAACGCGCACGCGGCGAGCATGACGCCTGCGCCGAACCCGAGCATCGCGTCATTGGCCCGCTGTGAAAACTGCTGCGACAGCATGACCGGCAGCGTGCCGAGCGCCGTCGCGCCGGCGGCCATCAGCCCCCCCATCAACGCAGCTGCAATGCGCGGGTCGCTGGCCGCGAGTTGGGCGTGCATGTCGGCAATGAGCAGGTACGCGCCGCCCAGAACGATCAGCAGCCCGATGCCGTGCCGCAGCGTCATCCGGAGCGGCACTGCGCCTTTCGCAACGGCCAGCACCGCGGGCTGCGGACCGGGGGTGTTCACGGCTTGGACTTCGATCCGCGCCCGGATGACCCGGACGAACCCGGCTTGGGAGCAGGGGACGAAGTCTTCGCCGCGTCGCCGCCTGGGCCTGACGCCGGCTCCATGCCGAGTTCGGCGCCGGTGCAGGGATCGCTCTGCGGGTCGGAACGCGTCCGGATCGCCAGCTGATCGATCGCGGCTTTTTCAGTTTTCATCAACCCGACTTCAGCCATCCCGGAGCCGCCGTCGACGGCCGGTTGTGCTTCGCGGTAGTCGAATCCGGGCTCGCTGTTCCACGGGCCTCGCTCGCTGGCTTCGCCATCGGACATGTTGTAGTAAACGCTGGCGAACTCCTTCATGCCGGGCAGCTTGCCGGGCGGGAAGCTCGGCTGCATCGAGTACAGCGCTTTCTCGAACGAGCGCTGGTGCGAGATTTCACGCGTCATCAGGAAACCCAGCGCCTCTTTTACACCCGGGTCGTCGGTGCAGTTGATCAGCCTTTCGTAGATGATCTTGGCGCGCGCCTCAGCGGCGATGTTCGAGCGTAGGTCGGCGGCCGGATCCCCGATCGTGTCGATATAGGCGGCGCTCCACGGCACGCCGCCGGAATTGGTCAAGGGCGGGCCGCCTCCGTACAGCAACTGGGTCACATGGGAATCGTTTCCGGCGCCGCTGATGTTCTTGTACAGCTCCGCTTCGGCTTCCATCGCTTCGGAGAGGCGTCCCTTCGCACCTTTGTTCAGCATCGCCACGATCGTTCCGATGACTTCGAGGTGGCTGAGCTCCTCGGTCGCAATATCGATCAGCATGTCCTTGCGGCCCGGGTCGTCTTCGGCGAGGTACTGCGTGAAATAGCGGCACGCTGCGGCAAGTTCGCCTTGCGGGCCGCCGAATTGTTCGAGCATGAGGTTCGCGAGCCCGGAATTGGTTTCCGATACCCGCACCGTGTACTGCAGTCGCTTGTTATGAGTAAACATGCCTGTTCCTTTGGAGATTGGGGGCCGACATCCGGCGCCCACGCTCAGGCAAGGTGCATTCCCTGGCGGCGGCGACCGCGCGAAGCGCGCTACAGGAGAGGCACTCTGGGAACCGAGCTGCGTATCGGAACGCGGTCGTCACCGCCCTCCCTGCGGGAAAAACAGCGGCAAATTCGTCGCTGGGGCGTGCGAACGGGCCTGCAGACGAACGCTGCGTGGGCTGCAACGCGCAGAGATCGGGCAAGGGGCGAGGGGAGGTTCGCCACGCCGTGGCGTCTCTGAGTTTCCTCATTGCAAACGAAAGACTTACCGCCGCACCGAAAGACTTACATGCGACAGCAGCTAGGGTGAGCGCCCGCCCGCTTCCAGCTCTGCAATTGCAACATCGGTACGGCGAGACGTCTCGCTTCGAGGGAAGTGCAGTTTTTGATACACATCAATTGAGAATGATTGACGTTTCTGTAAAGTAATTGCAACGCTTTGCAACATACGGTCAGCCAGCACGACGCGAGCCAGCACCGTTTTCAACCGGGTTCCTCCATGCCGACTTTCCGTCCGGGCGTCCTGTACGCCGCGCTCGCCTGCGCTTTTTCTTCCGTTTCTTCCCACGCCGATGAAGCGGCGCACCTCTCCGCAGTCACCGTGACGGCCAAAGGCTACGCTTCGGCGAACACCGAAACACCGGCGTCGGTGACGGCAGTCGAGCGCGAGGAGTGGCTCGACCGCGGCGCGGACAATGTCGGCGAAGCGTTGCGCGGCCAGCCTGGCCTCGCGGTCGCGAGCGACGGTGCGCAGGGGCAGAATCCCGTGATCCGCGGGCTGAAGAAGGAAAGCGTCGTCCTTCTCGTCGACGGGATGCGGCTCAATTCCGCGCAGCCTGCCGGCGCAATCGCGTCCTTCATGTCGCTCGGGCTCGCCGAGCGCATCGAAGTCGTGCGCGGGCCGGCTTCGGTCCTGTACGGGACCGGCGCGCTCGGTGGCGCGATCAACGTCCTTCTTCCGCAGGCGCGCTTCGAAGCCGGAGTGCAGATGCGTGCGGGCGCCGAGTTTGAAACCGCGAACGACGGCGTGCGCGGCACCGCGGTGATGAATGCGTCGGAGGGCGATCACGCGCTGATGCTCGGGGCGTCGCTCGCGCGCATCGGCGATTACCGCGCCCCTGACGGCGAAGTCGACGACACCGACTACGACTCGGAGAGTTTTATCGCGCAGTACCGCTTTCGCCTCGATGATTCCCAGCAGTTGCGGCTGTCGCTGCAGCAGCACGAGGACCGCGACGTGTCGTACCCGGGTTCGATCAAGCCGCATCCGCATCCGCAGATCCGCAGCTCGATCATCCACTCGCCGTCGCAGACGCGCGAGCTCGTCGAAGTCGGCTACAGCCGGCGCGGGTCGGGTGATGCACCGGTGAATGTCGACGTTCGCGTGTATCGGCAGGAGATGGAGCGCGAGATCGCCGCGCGCGCGAAAGGGCCGTTCGGGCGCGACTTCTCCGATACTGAAGTCACGTTTGCGACCGACGGACTCGACGCCCGCGCCGACTGGCTCGCCCACCCGGACCATCTGCTGTCGTTCGGCGTCAATGCGTGGCAGATGGAAGCGTCGCCCGAACGTTTCCTCAGCAGCCCGCCGACGTTCGCGAGAGGGCGCAACGATCCTTTCGACGACGGGCGCATCGAGGCGATCGGCGTGTTCGTGCAGGACGACATGCGCTTCGGTCGCCTCAACGTGCTCGCCGGCCTGCGCCGCGACTGGGTCGAAGGCGACGCGGATTCGGTGAACAACGGCGCGATCACGCGCGGCCTCGAGCGCAGCGACAGCGCGACTTCGGGCAGTCTCGGCGCGATCTATGAAGTGTCGAAGCTGCTGCGGCCGTATGCGAACGTTTCGCGCGCGTTTCGCGCCGGCGAGATGCGCGAACGCTTCGAGTCCTCGCCGCGCAGCGACGGCTATTACTACGTCGGCAATCCGCGCATCGAGCCGGAGATCGCCACGCAGTTCGAAATCGGCCTGAAAGGCGCCGACGCCGACCTGAGCTATGCGCTGTCCGCGTATCGCACGCGCATCACCGACTACATCACCGGGCGCAACGTCTCCGGTGCGCCCGGCACGAACCGCTGCCCGCCGGCCAACGCCAGCGCCTGCAAGGAAACGTTCAATCTCGGCCGCGCCACGCTGGTCGGCGTCGAAGCCGAAGCGCGCTGGCAGGCGGTCCAGGGGCAATGGTTGACGGCGGCATACTCGCGCGTGCGCGGCGAGAACGAGGACCTCGACGAGCCGCTGTTCCAGATGCCGGCCGACGAAATGTCGCTCGGCTGGGAGGGCAGGGTGGCCGCGGCGTGGACCGCGGATGCGACGCTGCGCCTCGTGCGCAAGCAGGACCGCGTCGCGACCGTGTTCGCCGCCGGTTCGGAGAACGAGACGTCCGGCTTCGCGACCGCGGACTTCGGCGCGACCTGGCACGGACAGCGCCAGCGCGTGCGCGTCGCGCTCAAGAACGCATTCGACAAGCCGTATCACGAGCACCTCACGGAAGGCGTGTCCGGGATGGAAATCGACGCGCCGGGCCGCAGCCTGATGGTGTCGTGGCAGGGGCAGTTCTGATGGCGATCCGACGCTTTGTCCGCATCCTCGGCCTGCTCGCCGTGGTGCTGTCGCCGCTTGCCGCGCACGCCGACAAGCTGCCGCGCCTCGTCCTCGGCGGCCCCGGCGCGGTCGTATCGGCCCCCTTGATCCATATGGTCGAGACCGGAGCGCTCGCGGATCTCGCCGAATCGGTTACTTTCGTCCAGTGGCGCGACCCGGACCAGTTGCGCTCGATGGCGCTCGATGGCCAGGCCGACGTCCTGGCGATGCCGACCAACGTCGCCGCGAACCTGCACAACCGCGGCGCCCCCGTCACGCTTCTGAACGTGTCGACGTGGGGGGCGCTGTGGATGGTGTCGCGCTCGCCGGACAGGAAAACGCTCGCCGACTTCCGCGGCGAGGAGATCGCGATGCCGTTCCGCGGCGACATGCCGGACATCATGTTCCAGCTCCTCGCCGCGCGTCAGGGCCTCGACGTGCGCAAGGATTTCCGCATCCGCTACGTCGCGACGCCGGTCGACGCGATGCAGCTGCTCGTGATGCGGCGCGTGGATCATGCGCTGCTGGCCGAGCCTGCGGTGTCGATGGCCTTGCGCAAGACGAAGTCCTTCCCGCTCGGCCTCGTCGCGCCGGAACTGCACCGCAGCGTCGATTTCCAGCAGGAATGGGGGCGACTGTACGCGCGCAGCACCCGCATCCCGCAGGCCGGGATTGCCGCAGTCGGTGCGGTGCGCGAGCAGCCCGACGTCCTCGCGCGCATCGAGGCGGCCTATGCCGCGTCGCTCGCGTGGTGCCGGACGCATGCCCTCGAATGCGGCCGCATGGTCGCCAAGCACATCGACATCCTCAGCGCCGAGGCGGTGTCCGACGCGATCGGCGTGAGCCAGCTCGACGCGGTGCCGGCGACGCAGGCGCGCGAGGCGCTCGCGTTCTTCTTCGAACAGCTCAAGGCGCGCAACCCCGCGCTGATCGGCGGCAAGCTGCCGGGCGACGCGTTCTACGGCGGTAAATGCGCGGATTGCAAGCCGTGAGCGTGCGGTCATGATGCTGCTGCGAGCGTGGATCGGCGGCTTGCCGGCCTATTTGTGGAGCGGATGGGGCGCGATCGCGAGCCTGCTGCTGCTGCTCGCGGCATGGGAAGGCGGCAGCGCGATCTACGGTTCGCTGATCCTGCCCGATCCGCTGACGACGTTCGCCACGCTCGCCGACCTCGTCACGACCGGAGCCGCGTGGCCGGAGCTCGCCGTGACCGCGCGGCGCGCGCTGATCGGGCTCGCGATCGCGGTCGCGATCGGCACTGCGCTGGGGCTTGCCGCGGGCGTGTCGGTGACCGCGTCGATGATGTCGCGCCCGCTCGTCACGGTATTGCTCGGCACGCCGCCGATCGCGTGGCTGGTGCTCGCGATGCTGTGGTTCGGCGCCTCGGACGGCACGCCGGTATTCACCGTCGTCGTCGCGTGCTTTCCGGTGATCTTCGTCGGCGCGTTGCAGGGCACGCGCACGCTCGACCACCACCTGAAGGACATGGCGCATGCGTTCCGGCTGCCCGCGCGGATGAAATTTTTCGACCTCTATCTGCCGCACGTCGTCTCGTATCTTTTTCCGGCGTGGATCACGGCGCTCGGGACGGCGTGGAAAGTCGTCGTGATGGCCGAGCTGCTGTCGTCGAGCGACGGTGTCGGCGCCGCGCTCGCGGTGACCCGCTCGCACCTCGACACCGCCGGCACGCTGGCGTGGATCTGCGCGGTCGTCGGCAGCCTGCTGGCGGTCGAATACCTCGTGCTTGAACCGATCAAGCGGGAAGTCGAGCGCTGGCGGGAGAACGCTGCATGAGCCCTCGTCTTGCCGTCAACGGGCTCGCTCACGCCTACGCGCTGAAAACGGTTCTCGAAGATATCGACCTCACGCTCGAAGCGGGACGGGTGATGGCGCTGGTCGGCCCTTCGGGCTGCGGCAAGACGACGCTGCTGCACCTGTGCGCCGGGCTCGTGCCGGTGCAGCGCGGCCAGCTCGAAAACAGCTTCGCGCGTCCGGCCGTGATGTTCCAGCAACCTCGGCTGTTGCCGTGGAAGACGGCGCGGGACAACATCGCGCTCGGCCTGAAAGCCGCCGGCGTCCCGTCGGCGGAGCGAATCCGCCGCAGCGCGGCGATGGCCCGTGCAGTCGGTCTCGACGACCTCGCGCTGGACCAGTTCCCGCACGCGCTCTCGGGCGGCATGCAGAGCCGGGTTGCGTTGGCCCGCGCGCTGGTGCTCGCGCCCGACCTGCTGCTCATGGACGAGCCTTTCTCGGCGCTCGACATCGGCCTGAAAGGCCAGCTGCACCGCCTGCTTCTCGACCACCAGCGCGAGCACGGACTCGCGGTGCTGATGATCACTCACGACCTGATGGAAGCGGTCCGGCTCGCCGACACGATTCTCGTCATGGCCCCCGAACCCGGCCGCATCGTGTACCGCGTCGATCTGCCGACGCCCGCGAGCGCACGCGACGAAGCTCAGACGTATCACCGGACGGCCGAGCTGCTGCAGGTGCCGGCGGTGCGGCAGAGTTTCGGTCTCGGGCCCGTTCCTCCGGCAGGCGGCACGGCGTTTCCCGTGCGCGCCGCGGAGCCGGCGCTGCATGTCGCGGATCTGCCGCGTGACGGGCGCGTGTCGACGGTCAAGGCGAAAAGGGCAAGCTCATGTTGATGCTGCGGCGCCTGTGGTCCCTCGATCATCCCGTCTGGCTGTGTGGTTTCCGCTCCTTCTTCCTGTTCGCCGTGCTGTCTGCGCCGCTGCTCGTTCTCGCGTGGGGCGCCTTTCTCGCCTGGGGCGTGCCGCTGCCCGCCACTCCCGGCGGAGCCTTCGTCTGGCACGCGCACGAACTGCTGTTCGGCTTCGGACTCGCGGCGGTCGCGGGCTTTGCGCTCACCGCGGTGCCCGAATTCACCCGCAGCCCTGCGATCGGCCCCCGCGCGGTGCAGCTGCTCGCGGTGTCGTGGCTGACGGGGCGCGTGGCGTTCTGGTCGTCGGGGACAGTCGGCGCGGGCGCGTTGATCGTCTCGGCGCTCGCCCATCTCGCGCTGCTCGCCGGCCTGATCTTCCTGCTCGCTCCGCGCCTGTGGCGCCACCCCGAGCGACGCCACCTGTCTTTTCTGTGGGCGCTGATCGCGCTGACGATCTTGGTCGCCGGCTTCTACGCCGACGCGCTGAGCGGCGTCTCGCCCGCGCGTTGGCTCCACGCGACGGTCGGCGTGCTGATGATCCTGATCGTCGTCGCGCTGAGCCGCATCTCGATGCGTATCGTCAATGCGTCGATCGACACGTGGCGCGCAAAAGGCGGCACGCTGCGGGATGAATATCGCGCCCGCCCGCCGCGGCGCAATCTCGCGATCGTCTGCATCGGTCTCTACACCGCCGTCGAGTTCGTCGCGCCCGGGGCGCGGCTCGGCGGCTGGCTGGCGCTTGCGGCGTCGGCGGCGCTTTTCAATCTGCTCAACGACTGGCACGTCGGCCGCCCGCTTTTCCGGCGCTGGCCGTTGATGCTGTATCTGGTGTATGTCCTGATGGCGGGCGGCTTCGGCCTGATCGGGTTCGCGCTGATCGGCGGTGACGGCGCCGTCAGCAGCGGGCGTCACCTGCTGACCGTGGGGGCGCTCGGCCTGAGCGTGTTCGTCGTTGTCTGCATCGCCGGACGCACGCATGGCGGCTACCCGCTCGACGAGCGCCGGTGGATTCCGGCCAGCGCCGCATTGCTCGTCGCCGCCGCCGTCATGCGCGCTATCGCCGGGGGAGCGGGCGGCGATGGTGCTGCGTGGATGGGCGCCGCGAGCGTCGCGTGGGTATTGGCGTTCGCGCTGTGCTGCGCTTACCTCGCGCCCCTGTTCGTCCGGGCGCGCGCGAACGGCGGGGTCGGCTGCGAAGGGCCGCCGGGCGACTGAAGCCCCCACTGAGGGGCGATCGCAGGCCGCTCCGGCAGGGGCCGGGGAGGCGATCGGGGGCAAAGGCTGCGTGGGGCAAAACCGTGGATCAATAAGAAAAGGCCATGTTCACCAAGTCGCTGTTTGGACTCGTGAATAGGGCCTTTCAGGTGTCTGGCGGAGAGGGCGGGATTCGAACCCGCGTTGGGATATTATCCCAAACACGCTTTCCAGGCGTGCGACTTAAACCACTCATCCACCTCTCCGTGGAAGGCGCGCATTGTAGCAGAAAGCGATGCGCCCGAAAGCCCCGCTTTTTGCGATTCGCGCCGCTGTCCTGCAGGGGTTCACCGTCCTTTCGGCGGTGCGCTTGCGCGTCGCAGGAGACCTCGTTGGCGTCGGCCTGGGGCGCCGTCATGCGGGCCGCTTGGGGGCTGCATGCATACTTGCTAACGGGTGCGTCGAGTACACCGGGATATCTCGTGCGGGAGCGTTGGTTTAGGATGGCAGCAGGAAATGTCACGTTCGTGCGCTTCCGTTGCCTTACGCGGCGAGAATTCGTCGATCCCGAACCAAGACTGGAGGTATTCATGCACAAGTCCCTCACCGTCATTGCGCTATGTCTGTCCGCGGCCGGCATGGTCGCGCCCGCTCAGGCGCAGTCAAGCGGCACGCTGCAGAAGATCAAGGATACGGGCACCATCACCGTCGGGCACCGCGAGTCGTCGGTGCCGTTTTCCTACCTCGATGCCAACCAGAAGCCGGTCGGCTATGCGATGGACCTGTGTGCAAAGGTCGTCGACGCCGTCAAGACCGAACTGAAGATGCCGAACCTGCAGGTCAAATACCAGCCGGTGACGTCGCAGAACCGCATTCCGCTGATGCAGAACGGCACGATCGACCTCGAGTGCGGCTCGACGACGAACAGCGTCGCGCGGCAGCAGCAGGTGGGATTCAGCGTCGCGTACTTCATCACCAGCGTGCGCATGGGCGTGCGCAAGGACTCGGGCATCAACGACATCGGCGATCTCGACGGCAAGCCGGTCGTGACGACGACGGGCACGACATCGGACCAGCTGATCAAGGAAAACGAGAAAGGCAGGACGATCAACGTGAAGAACATCTACGGCAAGGACCACGCCGACTCGTTCCTGATGGTCGAGAGCGGGCGTGCCGCGGCGTTCGTCATGGATGACATCCTGCTTGCCGGCCTGATCGCGAGCTCGAAGAATCCGTCCGGGTTCGAGATCGTCGGACCGTCGCTGCGCGACGAGCCGTACGGCGTGATGGTGCGCAAGGACGATGCGCCGTTCAAGGCGATCGTCGACAAGACTCTCGTCGGGCTGATGAAGTCCGGCGACGCGGAGAAGCTTTACGACAAGTGGTTCATGAAGCCGATTCCGCCGCGCAACGTGAACCTGAACTTCCCGATGAGTCCCGCGCTCAAGGCCGCGTTCGAGAAGCCGACCGACAAGGGCGTCGAATAAGCCGCCGGCAGCCGGGCGGCGGCGCGCCCGGCTGTTTCCCTTTTCGTTTTCGCCGGGCCTGACCGCCTGCCGTCGCGGCAAATCGGGGAACTGCGATGGACTATCACTGGGATTGGCTGTTCTTCTTCCGCGAGACCGACGACGGTCTCAAGTACTACGACTGGGTACTGTCCGGGCTCGGCTGGACGACGCTGGTTTCGCTGGCTTCGCTCGCGGTCGCGCTGGCGCTCGGCTCGGCCCTCGGAGTCATGCGCACGACACCGAAGCGCTGGTTCGTCGCGATCGGCGACGCGTACGTCGATGTGTTCCGCAACATTCCGCTGATCGTCCAGCTTTTCATGTGGTTCTTCGTCGTCCCCGAGCTCGTGCCGGACAGGATCGGGATGTGGATGAAGCAGGACCTGCCGTATGTCGTGATCGCGGTCGTCGGCCTTGGTTTGTATACCGCCGCGCGCATCGCCGAGCAGGTCAAGGCGGGCATCAACTCTCTGTCCCGCGGGCAGCGCGACGCCGGGCTCGCGCTCGGCCTGACCGAATGGCAGACCTACCGCCACGTGCGCCTGCCGATGGCCTACCGCATCGTGTTGCCGGCGATGACCTCGGAGGCGATGAACATCTTCAAGAATTCCGCTGTCACCTACGCCGTCGGCATTCTGGAGCTGTACTTCCAGTACAAGCAGATCATCGAGAAGACCTCGCAGGTGCTCGAGATCACGATCGTCGTGACGCTGGCGTATTTCGCGCTCGCGTTCCTGATGAACCGTCTCCTCGCGTTCATCGAGCGGCGCACCCGCGTGCCCGGCCTGATCGTCGGCAGCAAGGGGGGGGACGTCGCATGAGCGATTTCGACTTTTCGGTGATCCTCGAGAACTGGGGTTTTCTCGCCCAGGGACTGCGCTATACCGTGCAGGTCACCCTCACGGCGATGCTCGGCGGCATCCTGATCGGCACGGTGCTGGCGCTGATGCGCCTGTCGTCGATCGCGCCGTTGCAGTGGTTCGCCGCCGGCTACGTGAACATCTTCCGCAGCGTGCCGCTGGTGCAGGTGATCCTCGCGTTCTACCTGATCCTGCCGATGGTGCTGCAGATGATCACCGGGCAACAGATGCCGATCGGGGCGGCGAATTCGGCCTACTTCACCTTCACCGTGTTCGAGGCCGCGTATTACTCCGAAATCATGCGTTCGGGCATCCAGTCGGTGCCGCGCGGGCAGGTCGCGGCGGGCTATGCGATGGGCTTCACGTATGGCCAGACGATGCGCCTGGTGGTGCTGCCGCAGGCTTTTCGCAACATGCTGCCGGTGCTGCTGACGCAGACGATCATCCTGTTCCAGGACGTGTCGCTCGTGTATGCGATCGGCGCAACCGATTTCTTCGGCGCGGCCGACAAGATCACGCAGCGCGACCTGCGCCCGGTGGAGATGTACACGACCGTCGCAGTGGTCTATTTCGTCATCTGTTTCGCGCTTTCGCGGCTCGTCAAGCTGCTGCAGTCGCGCATCGCCATCATCCGTTGATCCTCCGGAGTTTCGAACGTGATCGAGATCAGGAACGTCTCAAAGTGGTACGGCAGCTTCCAGGTGCTCACGGACTGCACGACGAACGTGAACAAGAGCGAAGTGGTCGTCGTGTGCGGGCCGTCGGGCTCGGGCAAATCGACGCTGATCAAGTGCGTGAATGCGCTCGAACCGTTCCAGAAAGGCAGCATCGTCGTCAACGGCGTCGCCGTCGAGGACCCGAAGACCAACCTGCCGAAGCTGCGCGCGCAGGTCGGCATGGTGTTCCAGAACTTCGAGCTGTTCCCGCACATGACGATCACCGACAACCTGACGATCGCGCAGATCAAGGTGCTCGGCCGCAGCCGCGAAGAGGCCGTCAACAAGGGGCTGAAGCTGCTCGACCGGGTCGGCCTGAAGGCGCAGGCGGCGAAGTATCCCGGCCAGCTCTCGGGCGGCCAGCAGCAGCGCGTCGCGATCGCGCGGGCGCTCGCGATGGATCCGATCTGCATGCTGTTCGACGAGCCGACGTCGGCGCTCGACCCGGAAATGATCAACGAGGTGCTCGACGTGATGGTCCAGCTCGCGCACGAAGGCATGACGATGATGTGCGTCACGCACGAGATGGGCTTCGCGCGCAAGGTCGCGCACCGCGTGATCTTCATGGATCGCGGCGCGATCGTCGAGGACGCGGCCAAGGAGGAGTTCTTCGGCCAGCCGCGCTCCGAGCGCGCGCAGACTTTCCTCGCGAAGATCCTGCACCACTGACCGAGCCGCCGGCGCGCGGAGCCGCTCAGGCGGCCATCGCCAGATTCTCGGGCTCGTCGAGGCGCGTCCGGATGAGGGCGGCGACGAGATCGGACTGCGTCAACATGCCGACCACGTTGCGGTGCTCGTCGACCACCGGCACGTGATGCAGGCCGCCGTCGGAAAAGAGCTTTGCCAGTTCGAGGATCGGCTGGTCCGGGCGGGCCGTGACGACGTCGCGCGACATCACCTCGCCGATGAACATCGTGCCGACCAAGTCGCGGCGAATGAAGAAATCGTGCAGCGAGACGATGCCGACCAAGAGCCGCCGTTCGCCGGCGACGACCGGGATCGCCTTGATCTTGTGCCTCGCCAGCAGCGCCCAGGTCTCGCCGATCGATGCCTGCGTCCCGACGGTGACGACGTCCTCGGACATGATGTCGCCGCAGCGCACTTCACCGAAGCGGCGGCGAAAAGCCCGTGCTTCGGCGGCAGCGAGGATTTCGCCGAGATCCTTGCTGCTGATATCGAGCAGTTCGCCGCGCGCCTCCAGCGCTTCGTTCAGGTCCGCGAGCGTGACGCCGACCCGCGCGCTCGGCAGCGGGTCCGCCGTGAGGTGAGGGTTCGCCTGCTCCTGCGAGCGATGCGGGTAGCGGCGTCCGAGGGCGATGTTGAACGCGAGGGCGAACAGCACGAGGCACAGCGAATCCACCGCGACCGGCCAGAACGCGAACTGGTAGCCCAGGTCCGCGACCGATGGGCCGCCGAGCACCGCGGTCAGCGCGACCGCGCCGCCGGGTGGGTGCAGGCACCGCAACTGGAGCATGATGACCAGCGCCAGCCCGACGGCGACCGCCGCGGCGAAGCCGGGATTGCCGATCAATTGGGCACAGGTGATGCCGACGAGTGCCGAGATCACGTTTCCGCCGATTACCGACCACGGCTGCGCGAGCGGACTTGACGGCATCGCGAACAGCAGCACTGCCGATGCGCCCATCGGGGCGATGAACCACGGGTTCGTCTCGCCGAGCACCTGTCGGCTGATCCACTCGGTGCATATCAGGCCGAGCAGGGCGCCGATGCAGCCGAAGATCCTCTCGCGCCTGCTGACGTGATGCGCGTCGGGAATGAAGGCGCGTAGCCATGAACGCAGCCGGCCCAGCTGCTTGAAACCGAAAGTCAAGATGTGTCCCCTTTTGTTTCCGCCCGTTCCGGGCTGTTTTTCGGCCGGCTGGCGCGGCTTCATGCGCCCTCCCCGGGAGCACCCGCCCATCTTGGGTGACTGGTGCGGCATTCATTATAGGGAAGTGCAGTTAAAGATGCATCTTTGTTGACTCTTTAAAACCAGGGCCTACTATTCCTTGTGATCGTGCGCATTTGCGCTGCATTTCGTGAGGGTGGGGTGGTCGCGCGCAACCGAGTACGGCGCCCATGATCGCAACACCATCGAAACGATGAAGCAATCACCGCACTGAGAGGAGGTACGTCATGCCGAACGCGATCGTCCGGTTGCGGGCCGAACACGGGAACCTCGAAGCGCTCGTGCGGCTGCTCGCGAGCCGGCCGGCTGCGGGAGTCGAGCCGGGGACGGCCGACCTCGAACTGCTGGTCGATGCGCTCTATTACCTGACCAATTTTCCGGACGTGTCCCACCACCCGCTCGAGGATCGCATCGTCGAGCGGCTGCGGGAAAAGGACGTGTTGCCGGCAGGATTGGGCGACGAGATCGAAGCGCAGCACGCGACGCTCGCGCGGCAGGGCGCGGACCTGATGCGTGACCTGGAGTCGGCCGCGCGCGGGGAAACGATGTCGTGGGAACTGGTCGGAGCGAACGTCCGTCTTTACGCGGAGCGCCTGCGCCACAACATGGCGGTCGAGGAGCTGGCGCTGTTTCCGGCGGCTGTCCGCTTTCTGGATGATGACGACTGGCGGGCGATCGACGGTGCGTCGGAGCGCAGGCAGCAGGATCCGTTGTTCCCCGCCCCTGCGCAGGATCGTTTCGTCCAGCTCCACCGGGTCATCGCCGCCGAGGCGAACTGCGGTTGCGAGGACGAGTCCACCTAGCCACGAGTGGAGACGAACATGCGAGCACCGCCCGGAAGCGCCCCGAAGTTCCTGAACCTGTCGCAGATCCGCTTTCCGATCGGCGCGATCGCATCGATCGGGCACCGCATCTCGGGCGTGCTGCTGCTCGTCACGCTGCCGCTTCTCGCGCTCGCGCTCGACCGGTCCTTGCGCAGCGAAGCCGAATTCGAAGCGCTGCGTGATCTGGTGTCGGCGCCGGGGCGCGCGCTGCTCCTCGTCGTGGTCGTATGGGCCGCGTCGCATCACGTGCTCGCGGGGCTGCGCCACCTGCTGATGGATATGGGCATCGGCAGCCGGCTCGCCCAGGCGCGGACAAGCGCGTGGGCGGCGATCGTCGCGGCGGGGGTGATCGCGCTCGCCGCTGCCGTGAGGTGGCTGTCATGAGGCTGTTCCTCGGGCAAAGGGCGTGGATGCTGCAGCGAGCGACGGCAGTCGTGCTGCTGATCTTTCTCGCGGCGGCTGCGGCGATGCTGCTGGCCGGTCCGCGGCTCAGCTATGAACGCTGGCACGCGCTGGCGACGAGTCCGCACGGCGCGGTGCTGATCGTCGTGCTTTTTGCGGCGCTGGCGCTGCACGGCTGGATCGGCATCCGCGACATCGTGCTCGACTACATTCACCCGCCTGCCGGGCGCCTGCTGCTGCTCGGGCTGATCGCACTGGTCCTGATCGCGATCGTCATCCGTGTCGCGCTGACGATGGCCGCGCATTTCACGACCGCCGGATGAGCGCCGACGGCGAGGAGGAAGACATGCGAATCAGCATCTACCGCTTCAACCCCGAAACCGACGCGAAGCCGCGCATGCAGGACTACGACGTCACGCCGGAAGCGGGCGACAAGAAGCTGCTCGATGCGCTGATGCGGCTCAAGACCGTCGACGACAGCCTGTCGTTCCGGCGTTCGTGCCGTGAAGGCGTGTGCGGTTCGGACGCGATGAACATCAACGGGCGCAACGGCCTGGCGTGCCTGACGTCGCTGGCCGGGCTGAAGGAGCCGGTGGTGCTGCGCCCGCTGCCCGGTTTCCCGGTGATTCGCGACCTGATCGTCGACATGACGCAGTTCTTCGCGCACTACCACGCGATCAAGCCCTACCTGATCAACGACGAGCTGGCGCCCGAGCACGAGCGCCTGCAGACGCCCCAAGAGCGTGACCGTCTGAACGGGCTCTACGAATGCATCCTGTGCGCCTGCTGCAGCGCGTTCTGTCCGTCGTACTGGTGGAACCCGGACAAGTTCGTCGGCCCCGCAGGGCTGCTGCAGGCTTACCGCTTCATTTCCGACAGCCGCGACACGGCGACCGCCGAGCGGCTGGCCTATCTGGATGACGTGTACCGGCTGTACCGCTGCCGCACGATCATGAATTGCACCGAGGTCTGCCCGAAAGGCCTCAGCCCGTCGCACGCGATCGAGCGCATCCGGCTCGCGCTGGTGCGCGAATCGTCCTGAACTGACGCCCGTTCGTCGCTGTTTTGCAGGAGCATGATGAGTCACGCACCGCCACTTGCCACGCCGCAGCCGGCATCCGTGCCGGAAGAGGCCCGCACTGTGGCCGACCGGATGGCTGCGCTGGAGCTGTTTTCGACGCTGGAGCCCGGCGACCTCACACGCCTGGCGCGGGGGGCGCGCCATCGTCGCCTCGCGTCGGGCGAGCCACTGTGGCTCACCGGCGAGCGCGCCGCGCACTTCGCAGTCATCGAGGCGGGAATCGTCCAGATCCGGCAGACGACGCCGACCGGGGACGGTGTCGTCGTCGGCCTGTTCCGCACCGGCGAGGCGGTCGGGCTCGCCGCGGTGCTCGAACACGGCGTGTTTCCCGCCGACGCGATCGCGATCGGCGGCGCGGTCGATGTCCTGTCGATCCGCGCGGACGTGCTGCAGGAAGCCCTCGAGACTTCGGTCGCTGTCGGCCTCGCCGTCAATCGGGCGCTGCTTCAGCATACGGCCGCGCTGCGCGCGAAGATCGACATCGTCAGCGCGGGCTCGGTGCCGCGGCGCCTCGCGGCATTGATGATCTACCTGATCGAGCGCTTCGGCCGGCGCGCCGGCGCGGACGCGGTCGCGGTCGAAGTGAATCTCACGCGCGAGGAAATCAGCCAGCTCGTCAGCGCGCGGGCCGAAACCGTCATCCGCATCCTCAGCCGCTGGCAGAAAGCCGGCTGGCTGACGAGCCGGCCGGGCGGCATCGAGATCACGCGCGCCGACATGCTGCGGCGGATCCTCGACACCTGACGGATCGTCGACACCTATCAATGCTGCAACCAGAGACCGTTCGGGCTGAGCTTGTCGAAGCCCTGACACCTATCAATGCTGCAACTAGAGACCGTTCGGGCTGAGCTTGTCGAAGCCCTGCGACCGCCCTTCGACGAGCTCAGGGCGAACGGGTTGTACAGGGCGAACGGGTTGTATTCAGTTGCCGGTTTGATAGCGGCAATCCACTGCGCCGCGCCGGTCAGCGTTCCAGAAACTTCAGCTTGTCCTTCACCGTCGCCCACATTCCCGCGTCCGCTGGCGCGGGCTTGACTTCGACGATCGGCTTCCATTCCTTCGCGAGGGATTCGTTCAGCGCGATGAACTGCCGCTGGTCGGCCGGCACGTCGTCGTCGGCATAGATCGCGTCCACCGGGCATTCGGCAACGCACAGCGTGCAGTCGATGCATTCTTCCGGGTCGATGACGAGGAAATTGGGGCCTTCGCGGAAAGCGTCGGTCGGGCAGACGTCGACGCAATCGGTGTGTTTGCACTTGATGCACGCTTCGGTGACCACGTAAGTCATGATTTTTCTCCTCTCGCTGGGGCTGGCCCGCCGCTTTGCCGGCTTCGGGCCGAAAGATGCCGGGGTTCGGCGCAAGCGCAGAGTAGGGCAGGGCGGCACCGGGCTGAATGACAAAAGTCATTTCGGCGGCGCGCATGCGTGCTTAGCATGAAATCGTGCAGTGGTCCCGCCGCTGACAGCAAGGCAGGCGGGATGTCGAAAACGAAGCCAACATCGGAGACTGTCATGTGCGCACATATCAAGAAGTGGAAAGCCGAGCACGCGAATTACCGCAAGCTGCTCGATCTCCTCGAAAGCCGGAGCGAACTGTTCGGCCGCGGCGAGCAGCCGGATTACGAGCTCATGTCGGACGTCGTCTACTACATCACGCAGTTCCCCGACCGCTTCCATCATCCGCGCGAGGACGTCGCGTTCGGGATGCTCCTTGCCCACGATCCGTCCGCGCGGGACGTCGTTGACGAACTCGCCGGCCAGCACCGGCAAATCGAGGCAAGCGGCGCGACGCTGGCTGCGGACCTGGCTGCCGCGGCTGCCGGAGCGATGATGTCGCGCGCGACGATCATCGACGACGTGTGTCGTTACGTCGCGTTCCTGCGCGAGCACATGGACAAGGAGGAGCGCGAGATCTTCCCCCGGCTCGGCGCTGCGTTGCAAAAAAAGGACTGGTTCCTCGTCGATTCGGCAATCCATCTCAGCGCCGATCCGCTCTTCGGCGACGCCGTGCAGGCACGTTTCAGGGGGGTCCAGCGGCAGATCGCTGCCCAGGCCGGCTGCGGATGCGCCGACCTCACCGAGAAGACGTGCTGCCTCGAATGAAACTGCGACTCCGCCCGTCGGCAGGACGGCGGACGGAGGTCGCACTGGCGCTGCACGAAATGAACAAAATGAACATCGTCTTTGTATAACAACATGCACCATAGTGCGCGTTCTGAATTATACTGCTGAGCAATCACTGGCAGAGGCGGTCTGACCGCCCCGCTGCGCCTCCACGGCGGCGGCGACCGGCGAGAAGAAGGAACTCCCGCACTCCCGGCGGGCGTCCGCAATCTTTCGGACAGGAAGGACAGACTTGAAACCGACCGACATCAGCGCGCCCGACTACCTGCACAAGGTCGTCGACTGCCAGTGGGCCTGTCCGGCCCATACCCCCGTCCCCGAATACATTCGCCAGATCGCGGCGGGCGATTTCGCCGCCGCGTACATGCTCAACTGGCGCTCGAACGTGTTCCCCGGCATTCTCGGCCGCGTCTGCGACCGCCCCTGTGAGCCGGCGTGCCGGCGCGGGCGCGTCGACAAGGAGCCGGTGGCGATCTGCCGCCTGAAGCGCGTCGCGGCCGACTTCAAGGAAGACATCCACGAGCGGCTGCCGAAAGCGCCGACCGTGAAGAACGGCAAGCGCATCGCCTGTGTCGGCGCCGGTCCCGCTTCGCTGACGGTCGCACGCGACCTCGCGGTGCTCGGCTACCAGGTTACCGTGTTCGACAGCGGCGCCTCGGCCGGCGGCATGATGCGCAGCCAGATCCCGAAATTCCGCCTGCCCGACAGCGTCATCGACGAGGAATGCGGCTATGTCGCGGGTCTCGACGTCGAGATGCGCCAGAATGAATGGATCGGCAGCCTGCGTGAACTCCTCGCCGACAAGTGGGATGCGGTGTTCGTCGGCACCGGCGCGCCGCGTGGCCGCGACGCCGACCTGCCCGGACGCAAGGAAGCCGCGGCGAACATCCACGTCGGCATCGACTGGCTCGCCAACGTCGCGTTCGGCCACGTGACGAAGATCGGCCGTCGCGTCGTCGTGCTCGGCGGCGGCAACACCGCGATGGACTGCTGCCGTTCGGCACGGCGCCTCGGCGGCGAGGACGTGCAGGTCGTCGTCCGCAGCGGCTTCGACGAAATGAAAGCCTCGCCGTGGGAGAAGGAAGACGCGCTGCACGAAGGCATCCCGATCCACAACTACCTCGTGCAGAAGGCGTTCATGCACGACAACGGGCGCCTCACGGGCGTGCTGTTCGAGAAGGTGCAGGCCGAATACGACGCCGCCGGACGGCGCTCGCTCGTGCCGACCGGCGAGCCCGACGTGCACATCGAATGCGACGAGGTGCTGCTCGCGATCGGCCAGGAAAACGCCTTCACGTGGATCGAGCGCGACATCGGCGTCGAGTTCGACCGCTGGGGCATGCCGGTGCTCGACGAGCGCACGCTGCAGTCGACGCTGCCGCGCGTGTTCTTCGGCGGCGATGCGGCGCTCGGACCCAAGAACATCATCACCGCGGTCGCGCAGGGGCACGAAGCGGCGATCTCGATTGACCTCTTCTGCCGCAACGAACCGCTGACCAAGCGCCCCGGGCCGCTGGTGAACCTCGTCAGCCAGAAAATGGGCATCCACGAGTGGAGCTACGACAACCACGTCTCCGAGGAAGCGCGGCGCAAGGTGCCGGTGAAGACGCTCGAGGAGGCGTTGAAGGACATCAAGCTCGAATTCGAACTCGGCTACGACCTCAAGCTCGCGTGCGGCGAAACCGAACGCTGCCTGAACTGCGACGTCGCGACGGTGTTCACGCCGAAGCTGTGCATCGAATGCGACGCCTGTGTCGACATCTGCCCGACCGAATGCATCACGTTCACCACCGACGGCGAAGAGGAAGAACTGCGCGGACGGCTCAAGGTGCCGGCGAAGAACCCTGCTCAGTCGCTGTACCTGGCTGAAGGGCTCAAGACCGGGCGGGTGATGGTCAAGGATGAAAACGTCTGCCTGCACTGCGGCATGTGCGCCGAGCGCTGCCCGACGGGGGCGTGGGACATGCAGAAATTCACTATCGACGTAGCACAAGCCGGAGCGGAGGCGCCCAGGTCATGAAAAGCGCACAATCGATCGCAAGCATCAACGACTTCGTCATCAAGTTCGCGAACGTCAACGGCTCGGGCTCGGCCTCGGCCAACGAACTGTTCGCGCGCGCGGTCATGCGCATGGGCGTGCCGGTCGCGCCGCGCAACATCTTCCCGTCGAACATCCAGGGGCTGCCGACGTGGTACGAGGTGCGCGTGTCCGAAGCGGGCTGGCTCGGCGCGCGCGGCGGCTGCGACATGATGATCGCGATGAACCCGCAGACCTGGGACCGCGACGTCGCGAGCCTCGATGCCGGCGGTTACCTCTTCTACGACTCGACGAAGCCGATGCCGGCGTCGAAGTTTCGCGACGACATCACCGTGCTCGGCGTGCCGCTGACGGCGATGTGCAACCGCGAATACACTGATCCGCGCCAGCGCCAGCTGTTCAAGAACGTCATGTACGTCGGTGCGCTGATCGCGCTGCTCGACATGGAGTTCGGCGTCGCCGAAGCGCTGATCGTCGATCGCTACCGCGGCAAGGATCCGCTGATCCAGGCCAACGTGCATGCGCTGCGCCTGGGCTACGACTATGTGCGGGCGTACCTGCCGTGTCCGATCGGCCTCACGATCCGGCGCGCGGACGCCGTCGGCGATCGCATCTTCATCGACGGCAACAGCGCGTGCGGCCTCGGCGCGGTCTACGGTGGCGCGACCGTGACGGGCTGGTACCCGATCACGCCGTCGACGTCGGTCATCGAATCCTTCACGAGCTACTGCCGCAAGTACCGCACCGACCCCGACAGCGGCCACGCGCGCTACGCCGCGGTGCAGGCCGAAGACGAGCTCGCGTCGATCGGCATGGTCATCGGCGCGGCGTGGAACGGCGCGCGCGCTTTCACCGCGACCTCCGGCCCCGGCATCTCGCTGATGCAGGAATTCTTCGGTCTTGCATATTTCGCCGAGATTCCGGCAGTGATCTTCGACGTGCAGCGCGGCAGCCCGTCCACCGGCATGCCGACGAAGACGCAGCAGTCCGATCTCGTCGCCTGCGCGTACGCGTCGCACGGCGACACGCGCCACGTGCTGCTGTTCCCGGAAAACCCGTACGAATGCTTCACGTTCGGCGCGCTCGCGTTCGATCTCGCCGACCGCCTGCAGACGCCGGTGTTCGTGCTGTCCGACCTCGACATGGGCATGAACGAATCGCTGTGCAAGCCGTTCGACTGGGACGACAGCCGCCGCTACGACCGCGGCAAGCTGATGACCTACGAAGAGCTCGAAGCGGGCAAGGACTTCGGCCGCTACCTCGACGTCGATGGCGACGGCATTCCGTATCGCACGATTCCCGGCACCCATCCGACCAAAGGCGCGTATTTCACGCGCGGCACGACGCGCAACGCGTACGCGAAGTACAGCGAGTCGGGCGCCGACTACGTCTACAACATGGAGCGGCTGCGCAGGAAATTCGACACCGCGAAAAAGCTCGTGCCGGCACCGGTGCTGCACGCGGCATCCCAGCCGACGCGCTTCGGCGCGATCCACTACGGCTCGACGAGTCCCGCGATGGCCGAGGCGAGCGCGCTGCTCGAAGCCGACGGCATCCACGTCGACACATTGCGCGTATGCGGCTTCCCGTTCTGCGACGAGATCATGCAGTTCATCGCCGATCACGAGCAGGTGTTCGTCGTCGAGCAGAACGAGAGCGGGCAGCTGCGCTCGCTTCTCATCAACGAAGGCGAGATCGATCCGAAGAAGCTCGTGCGCGTGCTGCATTACGACGGCTCGCCGATCACCGCACGCTTCATCAGCGGCCGAATCGCCGATGCCCTGTCCGACCGCAAAATCAGTCCGATCCGCAAGGTGGCCTCATGACCTATCTCGCCAAACCGAAACTCCTCAGCGCCGACGCGCCGAAGAACGCGCTCGGCTACACGCGCCGCGACTACGAAGGGGCGATCTCGACGCTGTGCGCCGGCTGCGGCCACGACTCGATCAGCGCGTCGATCGTGCAGGCGTGCTTCGACCTCGACATCGAGCCGCACAAAGTCGCCAAGCTCTCGGGCATCGGCTGCTCGTCGAAGACACCCGACTACTTCCTCGGCAACTCGCACGGCTTCAACTCGGTGCACGGGCGCATGCCCTCGGTGCTCACCGGTGCCGCGCTCGCGAACCGCAACCTGCTGTATCTGGGCGTGTCGGGCGACGGCGACTCGGCGTCGATCGGCATCGGCCAGTTCGCGCACGCGATGCGCCGCGGCGTGAACATGACCTACATCGTCGAGAACAACGGCGTGTATGGCCTCACCAAAGGCCAGTTCTCGGCGACCGCCGACAAGGGCTCGAAGAGCAAGAAAGGCGTCCTCAACAGCGACAGCCCGATCGACCTCGCCGCGCTCGCGCTGCAGCTTGGCGCCACGTACGTCGCGCGCAGCTTCTCCGGCGACAAGGAGCAGCTCGTGCCGCTGATCAAAGGGGCGCTGTGCCACAACGGCCCGGCGCTGATCGACGTGCTGAGCCCATGCGTGACCTTCAACAACCACAGCGGTTCGACGCGCAGCTACGACTATGTGCGCCAGCACAACGAAGCGGTCAACCGCGTCGAAGTGATCCTGCCGCGCGACCCGATCGAAACGTCGTATCCGCCGGGCAGCCTGCGGCGCATCGTGCAGCACGACGGCTCGATCCTGCATCTGCGCAAGCTCGACGTCGATTACGACCCGTCGGACCGCATCGGCGCGATCAACCATCTGCAGGAACGCCAGGCGCTGGGCGAGATCGTCACCGGTCTCCTGTACGTCGACAGCAGCGCGCAGGACATGCACAGCCACCTCAACACGGTCGAAAAGCCGCTGAATCAGCTCGGCGATGCGTATCTGTGCCCGGGCAGCAAGGCGCTCGAAGCGCTGAACGCGCTGCTGAGGTAAGCACCGGCCCGCAGCACGCTCCCGGGCGTGCTGCGGGGCCGCAACCTCTAATTCATCTATTAGCGCGTTAACCCGGCAACCAGATACCGTTCGGGCTGAGCTTGTCGAAGCCTTGGCAGGGCCCTTCGACAAGCTCAGGGCGAACGGTTGTATTTGATTGCCGCCTTAATAATTCAACTCGATCCAGCGCCGGCCGCCAGTCACGAGCTCGTACAGGCGCCAGCCGGTGCCCTCTTCGCCGCCCTCCGCGCGGCCACACAGGCCATAGCGGAACGGCGTGTCGCCGCGCCCCGGAATCTCGAAGCGCAGGTCGCCAAACCCGGCACAGCGGTTCACCGGCGGGGTGATTTCCGCATGATCGAACACCGGGAACATCGCGAACCAGCGGTAGAAGGCGAACTCCTCGGCCGCCCACACTTCCCGCGCCAGTTCTTCGACATCGCCGCCGCCGAATTTCGGCCGCGTCTCCCATTGCGCCAGCGCCACCGGCTTGTACGGCGCCGAGAGGCGGCGGATGAAGTTGTCATCCGGCCCCGCCTCGAGCACTTCGCTGCGCCGGGTGTTGAGATGCGCGTAGTGATAGCGCGCGCCGTCGAACAGGATCGCCGTCCAGTTGAACGGTGAGGCCGGGCGCGGCGCCGCATCGACGACCACCGGCTCGATGTCGTGCTCGGCCGCATACGCGCGAGCCGCCTCGATCGCTTCGCCGCGGCCGACCGCTCCGACACCCACCCAGCCTGTGACGAGCGCCAGCGCGACTGCGGCGGGCACTTTGCTGCGGCGCCAGAATGCGCTCGCCACGAGGCCGGCAACGAGCAGCCCGGTCAGCACCAGGTCGATGATGAAGGTCGTGCCCAAGCCGAAGCGGCGATCCGACAACGGCGCGAAAATCATCGTGCCGAACTGGGTGATGAGATCGCCGGCGATGTGGATCAGAATCGCCGCGCAGGCGATGCCGTAAAACGTGCGCCAGCCCGGCCGCGCGGGTTGATGACGGCCCGCGACGGCGGCGAACACCCACGCGAGCAGCATTCCCCACAGCGGCAACAGCAGCAGCGAATGCGTGACTCCGCGGTGGCCGCGCAGATACGCGATGTCCGACACGTAGCCGAGGACGAAATCGAGATCCGGGAATGCCGCGGCGGCAGCGCCGGCAGCGACCGCCTGCCATACCGGCGGGGCAGGCTTCGCCGCCGGGGTCGATCCAGGAGAAGGGCGCGGCGCGAGCAAGCGCCCGGCCAGTGCGCCGGACAGAGCGTGGGTCAGCGTATCCATACGGATTCGAGAATGCGGAGATGCAACGGTTCATTTTCGCACGGCTCCCGGTCGTGGCTCCGGCCTGCAGCCGAGGTATCGATCGGGTTGACCTGCGTCATCGTTCGCCGTAGGCGGGCTGTCTTCACCGTCCCTGTCGACTACATTTGAAGTGAACCTCGAGCAATTTTTGACAGTGCGGAGAGAATCATGACGAATCGTTGTCTTGACCTGATCGTGAAGGATCACAGCCCGGTAACGCTTGCGCCTGACGATACCATCCGGAGCGGTTGCGAGGCGATGCGGGAACGCAGCGTCGGTGCGGTGCTCATCGTCGAAGGAGGGCGGCTCGCCGGCATTCTGACCGGCCGTGACATCGTTAGGGCGATCGCGGATGGCCGTGATCCGGGCACCCCGCTTGCGATGGTGATGACCCCGGACCCCGACACGATTGCCGGTGAATGCACCGCGATCGACGCGCTGCGCATGATGAGCGATGGGGGCTATCGCCACCTGCCGATAATTGATGACGGCACCATCGTCGGTGTCGTCTCGCGCGGCGATTTCAAAGGCCTGGAACTGGACCGGCTCGAAGAAGAAACCTGTCTGTGGGAGCGGATCTCCTGAAGGAGCGTGCGGCCCGGCGGAGGTGAGTTCGAAGGCGAAGGGCACGGCGCCGATTGGCGGGGCCAGTCACGCGTGATGGGGACGCGCCGCGCCTTCGGGAGGCTGCGCTTGCGAAGCGGGGACGGAGCGGGTAAAAAGCCGCACGATCGGTCGTTGCGTGTTGTTCCCGTTGCCTTGCCGGCAGGGGAATGATGGTGGGGCAGGTCGTGCGAAATCCTGTCGCCCGATCCTCCCCTTTCGCAAGTTCATGTCAATCTGGAAAGAGCGTCTTCATCGCCTCGTCGGGCTGGTCCAGCGTCACCCGAGAATCCTCGCTCTGTTCGGATTCGTCTCCGGCATCGCCAGCTTCGTGCTCGTCGACCGCCAGGAGGAGTTCGCCCGCGTCATCCCGCTGCTGATGCTGCTGAGCTGGACGTGGCTGGTGCTGGAGAACGTCCTGAGCCGCAGCCTGGCGCGCCGCTTCGGGCATGAGCTGCCGGCGGGGGTGCTGCGCTACGCGACGCAGATGATCCACCAGGAGAGCCTGTTCTTCGTCCTGCCGTTCTTTTTCGTGACGACCGCGTGGAACAGCGGTCAGGCATTCTTTTCCGCGCTGCTGCTCGGCGCAGCGCTCGTCGCGATTGTCGATCCCGTCTATTACAAATGGCTTGCGCCGCGGCGGTGGTCCTACCTCGCGTACCACACACTGACGCTGTTCGCCGTGCTGCTCACTGCGCTGCCGATCCTCTTTCACCTGACGACTCCCGAAAGTTACAAATTGGCGATCGCCGTCGCAGTGGTGCTGTCTTTGCCGAGCCTGTCGCGCAACGTGCCGTTCGACGGGTGGGGGCGCTGGGCGGCGCTTGGCGCGTTGTCGCTGGCGCTGGGCGCGACCGGCTGGCTCGCGCGCTCGTGGGTACCGCCGGCAACGCTGTGGCTCACCGATGTCGCGGTCACCGCGAGCCTCGAGGACCGCACGCCGGCCGAGAGCCTCGGGACGGTGACGGGCGCGCAGCTGCGATCGACGGGGCTCTTCGCCTACACCGCGATCCGCGCTCCGCGCGGGCTGGACGAGCGGGTCTATCATGTGTGGCAGCACGATGGAATCGAAGTCGATCGCATCGCGCTCGACATCACGGGCGGCCGGGAAGGAGGCTACCGATCCTGGACGCATAAAACGAATTTTCCCGATAATGCGGTCGGGCGCTGGCAGGTCCGGGTAGTGACGGAGGCGGGCCAGATGATCGGCGCGCTGCGGTTCCGGGTCGTGGATTGAATCGGCGCCGGGCCTTTCGCCGCACGCAACAGACTTTCAGGGAGATCGACCATGCAATATGGGAGCAGACGCAGGAGCAGTTTTCTGATCGGCGTCGCACTGATCGCGACGTTTGCGGCCGGCACCGCGCTTGCCGACAAGCCGGAATGGGCAGGCGGCGGCAAACCGGACAAGCAGCAGAACGAGCGGCGCGCTGACGAGCACGGGCGACGCGGCAGCAATGACGACCGTGAGCGGCGCAGTGACCGGATTTCCGCGCAGCGCGACAGCGACCGCCCGCGCGTGAACATCCGTTTCGGCGACCGGGAACGCGTCGTCGTCCGCGAATATTATTCCGAGCGGGTCCGCACCGGCTCCTGCCCGCCCGGTCTGGGGAAGAAAGGCAATGGCTGCATGCCTCCCGGGCAGGCGAAAAAATGGTCGGTTGGCAGACCGCTGCCGCGGGACGTGGTGTTTTACGATCTCCCGCCGGCGATCGTCGTCGAACTCGGCGTGCCGCCGCGCGGCCACCGCTACGTGCGGGTCGCGGCCGACATCCTGCTGATCGCGATCGGCACCGGCATGGTCGTCGATGCGATCGAGGATCTGGGCCGGATGTAACGGCCGGCCGACAATCGACGAAACGCGCAGAGAAACCACACTCCCGGATGGACATGACAAACACCCCGAGCAGAACGAACGAGTCCGCGAACCCCGCATGGCACGACGAGACGCGCGTGCTGCACGGTGACGCGCATCTCTCCGACGATGCCGCAATCGTCGCGCCGATCTACTACACCGCGACTTTCAGGGCGGCCGACGCCCACGACTTCGCCGAGCGCGCGAACACGCCGCGCCACCCGGGCTTCTACACGCGCTACGGCAACCCGACGCACCAGCGCGTCGAGGCCATCCTGGCCGAGCTCGAAGGCACCGAGTCCGCGCTGCTGACCGCTTCGGGCATGGGGGCGATCAGCACGACAGTGCTGGCGCTGGTTTCGGCAGGCGACCACGTGATCGCGCAGCAGCGCCACTACATGAGCACCGCGAAGCTGTTCGACGAAGTGCTGCCGAAGTTCGGCGTCAACGTCTCGTTCGTCGAGCAGAGCGATGTCGCCGCGATCGAAGCCGCAATCCGCCCGAACACGCGCCTGATCATGCTGGAAACCCCGGCGAACCCGACGCTGGTGCTGACGGACCTCGAAGCGGTCGCCGCCCTCGCACGCAGCCGGGGCATCCTCACCATCGCGGACAACACTTTCGCTTCGCCGCTGAACCAGAAGCCGCACGCACTGGGCATCGACATCGTCGTGCACAGCGCAACCAAGTATCTCGGCGGGCACCACGACCTGATGGCCGGCGTCGTGTGCTGCTCGGAAGCGCTCGCCGAGCGGATCTGGCGCATGCACGTCACGCTCGGCGCGGTGCTGTCGCCGATGGACGCATGGCTGCTGCTGCGCGGCCTGCGCACGTTGCCGGTGCGCATCGAGCGGATCAACGCGACGGCGCTCGCGTTTGCCGGCTGGCTCGAAGCCCAGCCGCAGGTCGAGCAGGTGTTCTACCCCGGCCTCGAGAGCCATCCGCAGCACGCGCTGGCGAAAAAGCAGATGAAAGGCTACGGTGCGGTGATCGCGTTCGCCGTCAGGGGCGGATTCGACGCGACCCAGCGATTCGTCGCGTCGCTCGAACTCGCGACCCACGGCGTGAGCCTCGGCGGCGTCGAGTCGCTGGCCGTGCACACCGCGGCGATGTGGTCCGGCACGATGAACGAGGAGCAGATGAAGGCCGCCGGCATCGCCCCGAACTTCGTCCGGTTGTCGATCGGCCTCGAGCACCTGGAAGACCTCAAGGCCGATTTCAGCCAGGCATTCACCCGGGCGTGAATCGCGCGTTCTTCGCTTTGGCCTGGCGGTAGTCGAGCCGTTGATCCGGCCCGGACAGGGCAGCCGCGCGGCCGCTCACCACGACGTTTCGCGCTCCGCGGTCGCCGAAATCCGGTGCAGCGACAGGTCGGCGCCGGCGAATTCCTGTTCGGGGTCGAGCCGCAGCCCCATCGTCGCCTTGATCGCACCATAGACCACCGTGCCGCCGATCAGCGCGACGACGATGCCGGCGAGCGTTCCGATCGCCTGCACCGCGAAGCTGACGCCGCCGAGGCCGCCGAGCGCGGGCGAGCCGAAGATTCCCGCGGCGATGCCGCCCCACGCGCCGCACAGGCCGTGCAGCGGCCACACGCCGAGCACATCGTCGATCTTCCAGCGGTTCTGCGCGACCGTGAACAGGAGCACGAACAGGCCGCCGGCGAACGCGCCGACCGCCAGCGCGCCGGCAGGGTGCATCAGGTCCGAGCCGGCGCACACCGCGACGAGTCCCGCGAGCGGGCCGTTATGCACGAAGCCCGGGTCGTTGCGCCCGGCCGCGAGCGCGGCGAGCGTGCCGCCGACCATCGCCATCAGCGAGTTGATCGCGACGAGTCCGTTGACGGCGTCGAGCCGCTGCGCGCTCATGACGTTGAAGCCGAACCAGCCGACGGTCAGGATCCACGCGCCGAGCGCAAGGAACGGGATGCTCGACGGCGGATGCGCCGAGATCGCGCCGTTCTTGTGGTAGCGCCCGCGGCGCGCACCGAGCAGCAGCACGGCCGGCAGCGCGATCCAGCCACCGAACGCATGCACGACGACGCTGCCGGCGAAGTCGTGGAACTTCGCGCCGAACGCGGCTTCGAGCTGGTCCTGGAAGCCGAAGTTGCCGTTCCAGACGACGCCTTCGAAGAACGGGTAGAGAAAGCCGACGATGACGAATGTCGCGATCAGCTGCGGCCCGAAGCGCGCGCGCTCCGCGATGCCGCCGGAGATGATCGCGGGAATGGCCGCGGCGAACGTCAGCAGGAAGAAGAACTTGACCAGTTCATAGCCCGAGTCGGCGACGAGGTGGTCGGCACCGACGAAAAAATCGGTGCCGTAGGCAATCGAGTAACCGACGATGAAATACGCGATCGAGGACATCGCGAAATCGCTGATAATCTTCACCAGCGCGTTCACCTGGTTCTTCTTGCGCACCGTGCCGACTTCGAGGAAGGCGAATCCCGCATGCATCGCGAGCACCATGATGGCGCCGAGCAACACGAAGAGGACGTCGGCCGGGGGGTTGAACTGCTCCATGAACAGGCTCCGAGGGCAAAATCCGGTCCACGAAGCAAAGAGCGCGCCAAAAAGCTATCCTTTATATTTCAATAAGTTGCAAATATCACCCGCTCGGGCGCACCGTCAGGTTCCCTGTTGTGGTGCATGTTGTCGAACCGCACGCCCGATTACGGTGCGGACGGCGGCTCGGGCACGTCCATGTGCTGCCGGGCGCGCTGCTTCGCGGCGACGTAGGCGGCGTGTGGAATGTGGAGCAGATCGCCGAGCTTGCGCATCAGGTGGTTTTCATGATGGCTGATGTGGCCGTCGGCGAGCGCGACTTGCCACAGCAATTCGACGATGCGTAATTTCTGTTCGGCGCTGAAACCCTTGTTGATCTTCGAGGTGAAGTGATGGAAATCGGTCGCTTCGGTGGCGTGCGTTTCGGCCAGTTCGAACAGGCGCTCGAGTTCGTCGTCGGCGAGGGCGAACTTGTCGCGCAGGGCCGCGAGCACCGCGTGGCGTTCCTGCGCGCCGATCTTCGCGTCGCTGCGCATCACCTCGACGAGCAGCACGGCGGTGGCCAGTTGCAGCGTGTGCTGGCTGGCCGGTTCGTCGGCGGAGGGAGGGGAGTCGAACAGCGAGCGGAACAGGTCGTTGAGGGTACGAAGCATCGGGGGTTCTCCGGGGGCGGCGGCATCGGCGAGTGGTGGATTGCGAGTTGCTGTAGGGACACCGCGTCGAGCCGAAGGTGCCGCGGCGTCAGGCGGGGCGCGTGGGGCCAGGCGAATCGCGACGCGAGCAGGGCGCCGCTTTCCGGCACCTCGAAAACATCGAATGGCAGGCTCGCGCCGGCGTTCCAACAGGGCGGACAATGAAAAAGAATCTCGAATTCAAACTGGCAGCCGGAATTCTCGTGCTGCTGTCGCTGATCTGGGGCTACAACTGGGTCGTCATGAAGAACGTCATGCGCTATGCCGATCCGTTCGACTTCTCGGCGATCCGCACGCTGTTCGGCGCGCTGGCGCTGTTCGCGGTGCTCGCGCTGCGCGGCCGCTCGCTGCGACCGGTTGCCCTCGGCCCGACGCTGCTGCTGGGTCTGCTGCAGACGACCGCATTCACGGCGCTGATCCAGTGGGCGCTCGTCAGCGGCGGTGCCGGCAAGACGGCAGTGCTCGTCTATGCGATGCCGTTCTGGCTGCTGCCGATGGCGTGGGTGTTTCTCGGCGAACGGGTGCGCGGCCTGCAGTGGGTCGCCGTCGCGCTGGCGCTGGTCGGCCTCGTCTTCATCCTCGACCCGTCCAAACCGCAAGGGGACCTCTTCAGCACGATGCTGGCGCTGCTCGGCAGCGTCGCGTGGGCAGCGAGCGCGATCGTGCTCAAGCGACTGCGCGCAAGCACCCCGGTCGACCTGCTGTCGCTGACGGCGTGGCAGATGCTGCTCGGTTCGCTGGTGCTGTGCATCATCGCGTGGTGGCTGCCGTCCGAGCCGCCGCGCCTGACGCCGTATTTCATCGCCGCGCTGATCTACAACGGCCTGCTGGCGACAGGGCTCGCGTGGCTGATGTGGCTGTTCATCCTCGACCGCATGCCCGCCGGGCTTGCCGGCCTGTCGTCGCTCGCGATCCCGGCCGTCGGCGTGCTGAGCGGCTGGGTCGAACTCGGCGAGCGCCCGAGCGGACCCGAATCCTTCGGCATGCTGTGCATCGCCGTCGCGCTCGGCCTGATCAGCGCCATCGCGCTGCGTGGCCGGCAGCTGCAGGCCCGCGCCGCTAGCGCAGGTTCTCGGAGCTGAACAGCACCACCTGGTCGGCGACGAAGCTCACCTGCACGTGCCGCTTCTCGTCGCCCCAAGTGCAGCTTTTCACCGTCATCACGTCGCTGCACTGGTTCGGCGCGCCGAGCAGCTGCTTGACCTCGTCGTATGTCATCCCGACCCTGATCCTGTCGTAGTTTTCGACGGTGACCTTGCTGCACGCGGTCGCGGCAATGCACAGGGCGGCAAGGCAGAGCAGGCGGGCGAGAGTTTGCATCGGCGAATCTCCGGGGGCGGGAATACGTTGGGTATACTGCCGGCGGTGTAACACAGAGTGCAGCCGAGCGTCACGCGTTTTGCATCGGGACTGCGCCGGGTGCCGGCTTGCCGAGCTCCGCGGCGACCAGGCGAGTTGCACGTCCTCGCCCCCCTTCGTGCGTCGGGTCAGACACCGGGGCGCGCTCCGGCCAGCGCGTCGATCCAGCCGAGCCCGTCCGTCGTGCCTGCGGCCGGGCGGTATTCGCAACCGATCCATCCGTCGTAGCCGAGGCGGTCGATATGGGCGAACAGCCAGGCGAAATTGATTTCGCCCGTGCCGGGCTCGTTGCGCCCCGGCGTATCCGCGAGCTGCATGTGCGCGATCTTCGGCAGATGGCGCGCGATCGTGTTGCCGAGTTCGCCTTCCATGCGCTGTGCGTGGTAGATGTCGTACTGGATGAACAGGTTGTCCGAGCCGACTGCATCGATGAGGGCGGCGGCCTGTGCGGTGCGGTTCAGATAGAAGCCCGGGATGTCCCAGGTGTTGATCGGTTCGATCAGCAGACGGATGCCGGCCTCGCCCAGCTTGCCCGCGGCGAAGCGCAGGTTGGCGACGAAAGTCTCGTGCAGCGTGTCCGCGTGGACTCCGACCGGCGCGATGCCCGCGAGGCAGTTGAGCTGCGCGCAGTCGAGCGCCTGCGCGTACTCGATCGCGCATCCGACGCCGTCCTGGAACTCGCCGATGCGGTCGGGGTGGCACGCGATGCCGCGCTCGCCGCGCTCCCAGTCGCCCGCCGGCAGGTTGTGCAGCACCTGCGCGAGCCCCGTGCGGTCGAGCCGTTCGGCGATCGCCTCCTTCGGCAGCGCATACGGGAACTGGAACTCGACGCCGCTGAAGCCGGCCTGCGCGGCGGCGTCGAAGCGCTCGAGGAAATCGAGCTCGTTGAACAGCATCGCGAGGTTCGCGGCAAATCTGGGCATTCAGGTTTTCCTTGTCGTTTCAGTGCGGCTGCGGGCGGCAGCGGGTCAGCGCAGCGGCGATAAAGTGTATTCCCGCGCGCGCCCGTTCGCGATCACGGGTTATGATCCGCGCGGTTTCGCAGTTTCCGTCCATTCCTGTCCGCACAAGCGCCACGCACCCAGACGCTGAGCATGAAATTCTCCACGCACCCCGTATGGCTGGTCGGCTTCCGGCCTTTCTTCATCCTCGCCTGCCTGTCCGGCATCGTGTTTCCGCTGGCATGGGCGGCGATCTTCGCCGATCACGCAGCGCTGCCGTCGCATCGTTTTTCCGCCGTGCAATGGCACGCGCACGAGATGTTCTTCGGCTTCGGCTGGGCGGTCATCGGCGGCTTTCTGCTCACGGCGTCGAAGAACTGGGTCCAGATCCGCGGCCACCACGGGCCGGCGCTGATGCTGCTGGTGGCGTTGTGGCTGGTCGAGCGGATCGGCATGTTTTTCGGCGGAAGCTGGCCGCCCGCGCTGTTCGCGCTGTCCAACGTCGCGTTCCTCGTCGCGATCGTCGCGATGCTGATGTGGACGCTCCTCCGGCACCGCACGACGGACAGCTTTCGCCGCGACAACTATTTCTTCCTGCTGATCCTGCCGGCTTTCCTGCTCGCGAAGTACCTGATCCTGAGCCCGGAGCACTTTCGCGCCGGCTGGCTGATGGCGCTCGGGCTGTTCCGCGTCGCGTTCCTCGTGATGATGGAGCGCACCTTGACGCAGTTCATGAAAGGCATCTTCCAGGTCGAGCTGTTGCGCCATCCGCTGCTCGACAGCGCGATCAAGCTGCTCGCAGTGTCGCTCGCGCTCGCCGGCCTGATGCCGCCGTCGCTCGCGGCGACGCTCTCGTGCGTGCTGGCGCTGCTGCTGGCGATCCGCTTCGTGTTCTGGAAGCCGCAGCTCGGGCTGCGCCGGCTCGACCTCGCGGTCATGTATCTCGGTTATCTCGCGATCATCGCGCAGCTGCTGCTCGCCGCGCTTGACATCTGGGCTGCCCCGCCATGGATCGGCGCGCTGGCGCTGCATGTATTCACGTTCGGCACGATGGGGCTGGTGATCCCGGCGATGCTGGTGCGTATCTCGAAAGGCCACACCGGACGCAAAGTGATGTTCGAGCCGTCCGACAGGCTCGCGCTGTGGATCATGCTCGCGGGCTTCGTGCTGCGCATCGTGCTGACGCAGCTCGACCCCGCCCGCTACGTGCTGTGGATCCACCTGTCCGCGCTGTGCTGGGCGGCCTGCTTCGGCCTCCTCGCGTGGCGCTATACGCCTTTCCTGCTGCAGGCGCGGATCGACGGCAAGGAGCACTGAGGAGCAGCTGCGCGCGGCCGCTAAACGACTGTTATTAACCCGACAACCAAATACCGTTCGGGCTGAGCTTGTCGAAGCCTTGGCAGCGCCCTTCGACAAGCTCAGGGCGAACGGTTGTATTTGATTGCCGTCTTAATAACGACTGTTGCGGCGCCGGCGTGCAACGTTACCGGCTCGTTACAGTCGACGGGTTTTCCTTCCAGCCGAGGACAGCCTCATGACTCTCTTACGCGACAAGCTTTTCATCGACGGCCGCTGGGTCGCTGCACAAGGCCGCGGCTTCATCGACGTCATCGACCCGAGCGACGCCTCGGTCTACGCCCGCATTCCGGAAGGCGTGCCGGCGGACGCCGAAGCGGCGATCGCCGCGGCTCGGGGCGCGTTCGACTCGTGGTCGCGCACGTCCCCGGCCGAACGCGCCCAATACCTCGAACGCATCGCCGCCGGTTTCCAGGCGCGCAGTGACGAACTTGCGGAGGCGATCGCGCACGAAGTCGGCATGCCGCTGAAAATGGCGGCGCGCATCCAGGTCGGCGGACCGCTGTCGAGTTGGCAGCACTACGCGAAGCTCGCGCGCGAGTTCGAATGGGAAGCGCGCGTCGGCAATTCGCTCGTCGTGCGCGAGCCGGTCGGCGTCGTCGGCGCGATCACGCCGTGGAACTTCCCGCTGAACCAGATCACGCTGAAAGTGGCGCCGGCGCTCGCCGCGGGCTGCACCGTCGTGCTGAAGCCGTCCGAAGTCGCGCCGATCAACGCGTTCATCCTCGCCGAGATCATCGAGGCGGCCGGACTGCCGGCCGGCGTCTTCAACCTCGTCACCGGTTACGGCCCGGTCGTCGGCGAAGTGCTCGCGTCGGACCCGCGCGTCGACATGGTGTCTTTCACCGGCTCGACGCACGCCGGGCGGCGCGTCGCCGAGCTGGCTGCGGCAACGGTGAAGAAGGTCGCGCTCGAACTCGGCGGCAAGTCGGCGGCGATCGTGCTCGACGACGCGGATCTCGCTGCGGCGGTCAAGGGCACGGTGTCGAACTGCCTGCTGAACTCCGGGCAGACCTGTTCGGCGCATACGCGGATGATCGTGCCGCGCGCGAAAGTCGACGAGGCGGCGACGCTCGCCGCGGCCACGGCGTCGTCGTTCAAGGTCGGCCCGGCGCTTGTTGAAGGCAGCCGCCTCGGGCCGCTCGTGTCGCAGGCGCAGCGCGACCGCGTCGTCGGCTACATCCGTCGCGGCTTAGACGAAGGCGCGCGCCTTGCGTGCGGGGGCGTCGACGCGGCGCCTGCGGGCGACGGTTTCTTCGTCGCGCCGACGGTGCTGGTCGTCGAGGACCCGAAGGCGACGGTCGCGCAGGAGGAGATCTTCGGCCCGGTGCTCGTGATCGTGCCGCACGACGGCGACGAGGATGCGGTTCGCATCGCCAACGATTCGATCTACGGTCTCGCCGGCAGTGTGTGGGCCGGCACCGACGACCATGCGCTCGCGGTCGCACGCCGCATCCGCACCGGCCAGGTCGATGTCAATGGCGCGCCGTGGAATCCCCTTGCGCCGTTCGGCGGCTACCGGCAGTCGGGCCTCGGACGCGAGAACGGCGTGTACGGGCTCGAGGAATTCCTCGAGTACAAGGCGATCCAGCTGCGGCCCGAGCCCTGAACCGTTTGCCGCTGTCTCGCTGCAGCAGCTTGGTGGGCTGATAATATGTACAGCCCATTCAGCTTCACCCCAGCTGCGGCAGGCCGATCATGATTCCGGATTTCCTCCGCCCCGCGGGCCTCGCGTTCGTCGACATCGAAACCACCGGCACCACGGCGTCGCACGACTCGATCACTGAGATCGCGATCATCGAAGTCGGCGAGGACGGGGTGCGCGAGTGGTCGAGCCTCGTGCGGCCCGACGGCCGCATCCCCGATTACATCGAAAGGATGACCGGCATCTCGAACCGCATGGTCGCCGACGCGCCGACTTTCGCCGAACTCGCCGAAACAGTCTTCGACCGCCTGCACGAGCGGGTTTTCGTCGCGCACAATGCGCGCTTCGACCACGGCTTCATCCGCGCCGCGTTCCGGCGACTCGGCGTCGATTTCCGGCCGAAAGTGCTGTGCACGGTGCGGCTGTCGCGCCGCCTCTATCCGCAGGAGCGGCGCCACAACCTCGATGCGCTGATCGCGCGACACGGGCTCGAGGTCGAAGCGCGGCATCGGGCGCTCGGCGATGCGCAGGCGCTGTGGCAATTCTGGCAGCGCGTGCATCGGCAGTTCGGCGAGGCGCACCTCGAGCCGGTGCTGCGCGAACTCCTCGGTCGCCCGGCGCTGCCGCCCCATCTCGACTTCGACGCGATCGACGCGATCCCCGACGCGCCGGGGGTCTATCTCTTCTACGGCGAAAACGACCTGCCGCTCTACATCGGCAAGAGCAAGCACTTGCGCACGCGCGTGCTGGCGCATTTCGGTGCCGATCACCGCAACAGCCGGGAGATGACGCTTTCGCAGCAGGTGCGTCGCATCGACTGGATCGTCACCGCCGGTGAGATCGGCGCGTTGCTGAAGGAAGCCGAACTGATCAAGTCGCTGCTGCCGACGATGAATCGCAAGCTGCGCCGGAGCCGCGAATTGTGCAGCTGGGAACTCCAGCCGCAACCCGACGGCGGCTGGCGACCGGAGCTGGTTCATGCGAGCGACCTCGATTTCGGACGCCAGCAGCACCTCTACGGCCTGTTTCGCACGCGCCGCGCGGCGATCGAGGCCCTGCGCACGATCGCGGCCGAGCAGCAGCTGTGTCCGCCGCTGCTCGGCCTGGAGAAGCCCGCGGGCGGCGGCCGCTGCTTCACGCACCAGCTGCGCCGCTGCAAGGGCGCGTGCGCGGGGGGCGAACCGCGCCGACTGCATGGTGCGCGCCTGATGCTCGCGCTGCACGACCTGCGGCTCGAGCACTGGCCTTATCCGGGCCCGGTCGGCATCCGCGAAGGCGACGCGATGCACGTCGTCGACAGCTGGTGTTACCTCGGAACCGCGTCGTCGGAAGTCGAGCTGCACGCGCTCCTCGAGGCGGGGCGGCCGAGTTTTGAACTGGACGCGTACCGCATCCTCGTGAAGGCGATGCGCGGCGCGAAAGTCGTCGATTTGCGGGACATCGCGGTCGCCTGTCGGAACCCGGCCTGAACGGCGCGGGCGGGGTACCCCGGACTGACGCGAGTTTGCCGGGAACGCGGCTTGCCGGCGAGAACCGCAGCTTCGCGCACGCCGGGGGCTCGACCGCTCGGCGCACCCCGTCCGGATCGTTGCAGGAGACCCCCGATGCGCTTCCGCAGAATGCTTCGCCGCAGCCTCGCCTTGTTCGTCGCAAGCGGCTTCGTCCCGCTGGTCGTACCCGCCGGTGCTGCCGAACCCTCCCCGGAACCGCCCGGAGAGGAGAAGTCCGTGAAAACCCGTGTGCTCGAAGCGGGCGCCCGAATGTTGCAGGGCAATTCGCCGCTGGCGCCGATGGATATCCACCTGTCGGGTTTTCATCCCCTCAAGGACGATCCCGAACACCAGATGGAGGCGCATCACTTCTGCCACCAGATGAATGAGGATTTCGCGCAGTGCGTGCTGTTTGACGGCAACGAAGCGGGCGCGAACCTCAATGGCATCGAATACATCATCTCGGCAAAGCTGTTCGAGACGCTGCCCGACGATGAAAAGCCGCTGTGGCATCCGCACAACGGCGAAATCCTTTCCGGCCAGCTGATCGCGCCCGGCATCCCCGAAGCCGCTGAGAAGGCCCTGATGAAGGGCAAGATGAACAGCTACGGCAAGACGTGGCACGTATGGAACACTGGCGCGCACCGTGGCGCGGGCGACAGCCTGCCGCTCGGGCCGCCGCGGCTCGCGTGGTCTTTCAACCGCGACGGCGAGGCGCAGCCCGGCTTGGTGGAGCAGCGCGACAGGCGACTCGAGGTCGATAGCGCCGCGAAACGTCGCGAACGGGCCGAACTGCAACCGCTGGCCCGGCCGCAGGCCGGCGTCGACGCCCTGAAAGGAAGATTCCCGCGGCCGACGTCCCCGCTGCCGGGCGTCGTCGATCGCGGCGAAGCGTCCGAAACAGGACTGCGTGAATGAACGGGAGGACGCCCGTTTACGAGCCGCTCCTAGAACTCGTCGATGTCGTCAAGATCGACGGCGGGCCGCAGCTCGAGCTGCGCGCGCGGGGCCGCCGCATCGGAGAAATAAGCCGATAATAATAAACATGTACAGCCCCTTCAGCTTCGCGCCGGCTGCGGCAGGCCGATCATGATCCCCGATTTCCTCCGCCAAAGGAGACACGGGGAAATCGAAAAGCGCTTTCCCGATCCGGTGTACGCAGAACAGGTAAAGCTGCTCTATGAGAATGCGCCTCTCGCCTATAGCACAACGCTGATCAACGGCGCGATCCTCGGATACGTCCAGCTGGCGTTCATTCCCCTTGGCGTTGTGCTGGCCTGGTATGGCTGCCTGTTGTTCGTCACAGCGCTCCGGGTCCTGGTTACGTGGCGCTATGGCAGAGTCGAACGGGGTGCGCAGGAAGCTCGTTTCTGGAACATTGCCTATTCGACCGGCGCAGCGGTAGCCGGCATTGTCTGGGGTGCAGCGGGCTGGGTGCTGTTCCCGCCCGATTCGATCGCACATCAGGTGTTCGTCGCTTTTGTTCTAGCCGGCATGGCCGCAGGGGGCGTCACCGTACTGGCGCCACGCATGGAAGCCTGCCTGGCGTTCCTGTTGCCTGCGCTGTTGCCGCTTGCCATTCAATATCTGACGCTGCACACGCCGTTGCAGACGGCGATGGGCGTCATGACACTGATTTTCCTCGCGGCGATGTCGTTTTCTGCGTGGAATTTCCACCGCGTGATTCGCACTTCATTGCATCTGCGGTTCGACAAACAGCAACTGGAAGCGGAAGTCACGCGACGCCAGCGTGCCGAAGAACGGCTTTTCCAGGAAAAGGACAGGCTGCAGACGACCGTGAGTTCCATCGGCGAAGGCGTCGCCTTGATCGACGCAGACGGTCACATCGAATATCTCAATCCTGCGGCGGAACAACTTTTCGGCCAGCGTTTCGAGCATGTCCTCCACCGTGCGCCGAACGAAGTGCTCGAATGCTTCGACGATCAAGGCGAGCGCATTGCCACCGCGCTCGAAGACAGCCTGCATTCGGCCACGCCGCAAAGGAAGCAATATGTCTTGTATGGAAAGGACACAGCGAAGTACGTCGTTGAAGAACTGGCCACACCGCTACTAGACCGCCTTGGGAAACTGGTGGGCGCAGTCGCGGTGTTTCGTGACGTGACGGAGGCACAGAGATTTACCGAACAGCTGATACACGCCGCCGATCACGACGTGCTTACCGGACTGCCGAACCGCAACTTGTTAATGGACAGAACCAGGCAGGCGATCGCGCGGGCGCACCGCAAACATGAAAACTTTGCGCTGCTCTTCGTGGACCTGGACCAGTTCAAGGCGGTCAACGACACGAGGGGACACGCCTGTGGCGACGCGCTTTTGGTCGATGTCGCAAAGCGTCTTACCGACTGCGTGCGTGAGGAAGACATGGTCGTCAGGCTGGGCGGGGATGAATTCGTGGTGCTGCTCGATGGCCCGACGCACCGCAGGCACGTGGAAGCCGTCGCCAACAAGATTCTGCGCACCTTGCGCGAGCCTTTTCAACTCGGGGCCGAGTCCGCCACGATCTCCGGCAGCATCGGCTGCAGCCTGTATCCTCATGACGGCCGGGACGTGGAAAGCCTGCTCGGCCGTGCCGACGCGGCGATGTACCGCGCCAAGCAGGGGGGGTGAAATCAGAAAACGTAGAAAGGGGTTGTTAGAAAGGGGTCGTCTGGGAAAACGGAAAGAATCGTACAAAACAGGACGGCATGAATGAACGCGACGATGTGTCTTCCGTGCCATGTGCCGCTCGTCGTCGCGACGCGCGGCAACGCGGTCGAATCGGTGCATTACGGGTCGATTGCCGTCGCGGGGGCGAACGGCGCGCTCGTGGGCGGGACGGGCGACGTCGATTTCCCCATCTTCACGCGCTCGACGCTGAAGCCGTTTCAGGCGCTCCCCTTCGTTGCCGACGGCGGTCCGCAGCGCTTCGGGTTCTCGACCGAGCAGGTTGCGCTGATGTGTGCGAGCCACTCGGCCGAACCCCGGCATGTCGCGGCCGTTTCGGACATGCTCGCGCGGATCGGCTGCAGCGAGCGCGATCTCCAGTGCGGTTCGCATCCCCCGATTTTTTACACTGCGACCGGAACCCCGGTGCCGACCGATCTGGTGCCGACCCCGCTGCATCACAACTGCTCCGGCAAGCACGCCGGTTTTCTCGCGTGGTGCCGCCTGCATGACGAGCCGAGCGAGACTTATCTCGACCCGAATCACCCGTTGCAGCGTGCGGTCCGGCGAACGCTCGCCGGCCTGCTCGACTGCGGCGAGCGTGAACTGGTTGCAGGGACGGACGGTTGCGGCGCGCCGAATTACGCGCTGCCCCTCACGCAGCTCGCCCGGGCCTATGCGCGACTCGCGGCGCCGGCTGGCGACAGCGACGTCGCGGCCGCCCTCCGTGCGCTTTTCGCGGCGATGACCGCCCATCCCGAAATGGTGTCGGACGAACGGCGCGACGATATGGCGCTGATGCAGGCTGCGCCGCGCGACTGGGTCGCGAAGGGCGGCGCCGAAGGGGTGCAGGCACTCGGGATCGCCAGCCGCGGCATCGGCATCGCAGTCAAGATCGCGGACGGCGGCGCGCGGGCAGTGCGGATTGCAACGTATGCGGCGCTCGAGCAACTCGGGCTGCTGCCGCCCGAGGTACGACGCCTGCTGCAATGGCGCCGCGACGAGATCCGCAATCATGCCGGGGTCGTCACAGGCCGGCTCGTGCCGGTATTCCGTCTGGGTTGATCGGCTGTCCGGGTCCGGTCATGCGCCGAGCGTGGTCGATCCCGCTACGGCGACAACCCCACCGAGCGCATCACGATCCGCAGTACCGCGGCGACGGCCATGACCGCGGCGACGCTCGCGGCCCAGATCAGCACGAGCCAGCCGATGCGCCTGAGCCATCCGGACGCCGGCGTCGCCGTCCGCCGCGCATCGACCGGCTCGCGCATCAATGGTAGCCCTGCGTTTCGTCCACCTTGCCGCGGAACACGTAATACCCCCACGCGGTGTACATCAGGATCAGCGGGATGATCAGCAGCGCGCCGACGAGCGTGAACCCCATGCTCTGTGGCGGCGCGGCGGCTTCCCAGATCGTGATCCCGGGCGGGACGATGTTCGGCCACAGGCTGATTCCGAGCCCGCTGTAGCCGAGGAACACGAGAAACAGCGTCAGCACGAAAGGCGCGACGTCGGGCGCGCGGCGCAGCCGCTGCAGCAGCTGCCACGCCGTCAGCGCGACGAGGAGCGGCACCGGCGCGAACCACAGCAGGTTCGGCCACGTGAACCAGCGCTGCGCGATGTCTTCGCGGGCGAGCGGCGTCCACACGCTGATCGCGACGATCACGGCGAGCAGAATCCACGTCAGCGGCCGCGCGATGGAGATCATCCGCGCCTGCAGCGCCCCTTGCGTCTTGACGATCAGCCATGTACTGCCGAGCAGCGCGTAGGTCACGACGAGGCCGGCGCCGACGAAGAGCGGGAAGGGTGCGAGCCAGTCGAACGCGCCGCCCGCGTAGGCCCGATCGACGACCTCGATGCCCTGGATGTAGCCGCCGAGGGTGACGCCCTGGAAGAAAGTCGCCGCGAGCGAGCCGCCGATGAACGCCTTGTCCCACAGGTGGCGGTGCGCGTCGTCCGCCTTGAAACGGAACTCGAACGCGACGCCGCGAAAGATCAGCCCGAGCAGCATCAGGATCAGCGGCAGGTAGAACGCGCTCAGCACCACCGCGTACGCGAGCGGGAACGCGGCGAGCAGGCCCGCGCCGCCGAGCACGAGCCAGGTCTCGTTGCCGTCCCACACCGGCGCGACGGTGTTCATCATCACGTCGCGATCGGTGCGGTCAGGGAAGAACGGGTACAGCAGGCCGATGCCGAGATCGAACCCGTCCATCACGACGTACATCATCACGCCGAACAGGATGATCACGGCCCACACCAGCGGAAGATCGATGCCCATGTCGTTCAGCCTCCGCTGCGCGTGGTGGCGGGGTCGTCGGCCGCTTCGGGTGCTGCCGACAGCGGTCGTGCCGGAGTGCGCGGCCGGCCCGGCCCGCCGGGCACGGGCTCCGTCCCTTCGTCTGTCACCGGTCCGTGCCCGATGAGGCGCAGCAGATAGACGGTGCCCGCGCCGAAGACGACGAAATAGACGACAACGAAGAGCGCCAGCGTCGTCGCGAGCTGCCCTGCGCCGTGCGACGACACGCCGTCGGCGGTGCGCATCACGTTATAGACGAGCCAGGGCTGCCGGCCGACCTCGGTCGTGAACCAGCCGGCGAGCATCGCGACGAGGCCAGTCGGCCCCATCCACAGCGTGAATCGCAGCAGCGCGCGCGAGCGGAACATGTTCCCGCGCCAGCGCGCCGACAGCGCCCACAGGCCGAGCGCGATCATCAGGAATCCCAGCCCCACCATGATGCGGAACGACCAGAACACGATCGTCGAATTCGGCCGGTCCTCGCGCGGGAACTCCTTCAGCCCGGGGAACTGCCCATCCCACGAATGCGTGAGGATCAGGCTGCCAAGACGCGGGATATCGAGCGCGAAGCGCGTCTCCTCGCGCTCCATGTCGGGCCAGCCGAACAAGGTCAGCGGCACGCCTTCGCCGGGTTTGTTCTCCCAGTGCCCCTCCATCGCGGCGAGTTTCGCCGGCTGGTGCTCGAGCGTGTTGAGCCCGTGGAAATCGCCGACGACCGCCTGCAGTGGCGCGACGAAAAGCAGCATCCACATCGCCATCGACAGCATCTTGCGGATCGCCGGCGTGTCGCGGCCGCGCAGCAGGTGCCAGGCGCCGGACGCGCCGACGATCAGCGCGGTCGCGAGGAAAGCCGCGATGCCCATGTGGACGAGGCGATACGGAAACGACGGGTTCAGGATCACCGCGATCCAGTCCGTCGGCACGACGCGGCCATCGACGATCTCGTAGCCCGCCGGCGTCTGCATCCAGCTGTTCGACGCGAGGATCCACGTCGCCGACAGCAGCGTGCCGGCCGCGACCATCACCGTCGACAGGAAATGCAGGCCGGGTCCGACCCGCTTCCAGCCGAACAGCATGACGCCGAGAAAGCCGGCCTCGAGGAAGAACGCCGTCAGCACTTCGTAGGCCAGCAGCGGCCCGGTCACGCCGCCGGCGAAATCCGAAAAGTAGCTCCAGTTGGTGCCGAACTGGTACGCCATGACGACGCCGGAGACGACGCCCATGCCGAAGTTGACGGCGAAGATCTTCGACCAGAAATGGTACAGGTCGCGAAACACCTCCCGCCCGGTGCGCAGCCACTGGCCTTCGAGCACGACCAGGTAGCTGGCGAGCCCGATCGTGATCGCCGGAAACACGATGTGAAACGAGATCGTGAAGGCGAACTGGATCCGGGCGAGAAGCAGTGCATCCAAATCCCACACGTTGGGCCCCCCTCGAGCTTGCTTGCGGCTTGACCGCGTTTCGGCCGGCTTCAGCTGGAACAACGGTAAGAGAAGGATTCACCGGGGCAGTTCCCGCGTGGGCGGCTGGCCGACCGAGGGATCGCACCGCCGGCCTGCGGTGCAATCCCTGCCAGCGCGACGCTGGAGGGTTCCGGTACGATTCCGATAGAACAATATCTTGCATAGAATCACTCGGTTCCGATGGCGTTGCTTCGAGGCTCGGTACAACATTTACCGACATCGTGCGAAGCCCTGATTCCTGCTTTCCACTTGCTTTTGAAAATGCTTGAATCAGGAGTGGCTGGCTGGGGCGACCGTCGGACCTGTCACGGCATCACGGCAGGGCGACGCCGTAAGCGGGTGAATGACGAGTTTCAAGCCGCTGCGCGCTGCGGGGGCGACCGGCCCGTTCTTCGAACCGATGTCGCCAGGCAAGGAGGCACATGCGATGACCGTCCGGTTCAATCACACCATCGTGCACGCTCGCGACAGCCAGGCGTCGGCGGCATTCCTGGCCGACATCCTCGGTCTCGCCGCGCCGGCGCGTTTCGGTCCGTTTCTGGTGGTCGAGCTCGATAACGGTGTCAGCCTCGACTTCCTCGATACCGATGCCAAAATCACGTCCCAGCACTACGCCTTCCTGATCAGCGAAGCCGAGTTCGACCGGATTTTCGACCGCATCCGCGAACGGGGCGTGCCGTTCTGGGCCGATCCGGGAAAGACACGACCCGGCGAGATCAACCATGGTGATGGCGGTCGTGCGGTGTATTTCGAGGATCCGAATGGCCATTTCCTCGAGGTCCTCACCCGCCCCTACGGTAGCGGCCGCTGAGCCGTCCCCGCGAACGAGCGAGGGTCGGGAAGCTCAGCGGGGTCGGGTCGCCTGCGATCTCGCGCGGGCGCCGAGGTGTCGAGTCAGGCCGATGCCGCCGGCGCGCATCATCGCGTCGTGGTTCCAGCGGAACAAGGGCTTCCCCAGCGGGCCGAGGAGGTTCATCCACAAGCGGGTGGTGCGCACCTGCCACTCGTAGCGCACGGTTGTGAGGCCGCCATCGCGGCCAACGCGGCAGCGGCCGACGCCTTCGAGTTCGCCCTCGACCCGACCTTCGAGCAGGCGCAAGGGCTCGACCCGTGTCACGCAGGTGACGAAGGTCAAACGGAACGGCAGCGCACTCTTGAAGACATGGCGCCGTCGGGCCCCGAATCCGCTGGCATCGCCGCCCGCCAGAGTGACGACCCGTTCGACCCCCGGCCACCATTGTGCCCATCCTTCGGCATCCACGATCGCGTCCCACACGGCATCGATGGGCGCATCGAACTGCCATAGCGTGGTCAGATCGTAGGGGTCGTTCCAGGCGCCTCGCATTCGGATCCCGTCGGTTCAGGTGTGAAAAGCCGTTCGGAAAAGCCGACGTCGAGTTCGCTCAGCGGGCACGGGCGCTGCTGGATGGGAGAGACCGCCGCGTAGCAGCTACTTCGGTCGCTGCCGCCACGCATCGATGCTGAACGCGCCGGGCCCGTGAACGCTCAGGACGAAGAAGCCGCCGGCGATCGCGAGGTTCTTCATGAACGAGATGAACTGCATCTGGTTCGAGAAATCGGTGTGGAAGATCACTGCGGCGAGCAGGCAGAACACGGCGAGCCCGACGGCGGCGATCCGTGTCAGCAGGCCGAACGCGATCGCGAGGCCGCCGCCGAGTTCGACGAAGATCACCACCGGCAGCAGCGCTCCGCTCACGCCCATCGATTCCATGTACTGCTGGCTGCCGGCGTAGCCGGTGATTTTGCCCCAACCGCTGATGATGAAGATGAGCGCTAGCAGAATGCGGCCCGCGAGAACGGTGAAGTCCTTCATCGCTTGTTCTCCTTTGTTCTGGTGAGGCGATCGGCTCCTTATGTGTAGACGACAAACAGCGGGATTGCATACCCCGCTGGCGTCGTGCCCGGGGTGCCGCGGGTTTGCGGCAAGCGTGTGCGGAGGCCCAGTGCTTCTGTCCTACGCCCAGCCGAGTGCCCCGGCGACGGCGCCGAGGGCGATCAGCCAGATCGGCGCGACGCGCGTGCGCAGCATCGCGACCACCGTTGCTGCGATCAGCACGATGCCGCCGACGCGGTGGGCCGGTTCGCGCACGAAAGGCAGCGCGAGCACCCAGCCTGACGAGAACATCAGCCCGACCGTGACCGGCGCGAGCCCCGCCGTGAACGCGCGCACCCCGGGCGTGTCGCGGCGCCGGCTGCCCCAGCGGCTGACGCCGAGCGACAGCAGCGTCGATGGCAGCAGGATGCCGACGAACGCGGCCGCGGCTCCGAGCAGACCCGCGACCTGAAAGCCGAGCACCGGCACGAACAGCACGTTCGGCCCCGGCGCGGCCTGCGCGAGCGCGATCGCGGTCGTGAAGTCCGCGTCGGTGAGCCAGCCGCGATCGTGCACGAGCAGGCGATGCATCTCCGGCGCCGTCGACATCGCGCCGCCGATCGACAGCAGCGACAGCGTCAGAAAGTGCAGGAAGAACTCCGGCAGGTCGGACAGCATGAAAGCCGTCGTCATGACTGCCGCTCCTGCCGCGCGATGCACCAGCGGGCGAGCCCCCAGGCGAAGACGCCGAACCCGATCACGACCCATGCCAGCGGCACGCGCAGCACCGCGACGGCAACGAGCGTTGCCAGGCCGAGCAGCGCGCACAGCACGAGCCCCATCGGATTGCGCCGCAACGTGCCGAGCATCTTGAAGCCCATCGCCAGCATCAGCCCCGCAGCGACGGCGCCCATGCCGCGCAATGCGCCGGCGACGACCGGATAATCGGAAAGCCGGTTGTAGCTCGCCGCGAGCACCAGCACGAGCACCAGCGGCGCGAACAGCATGCCGGCGATCGCCGCGAATGCGCCGCGCCAGCCGAAGAAGCGGTCGCCGAGCATCAGCGACAGATTGACGACGTTCGGGCCCGGCAGCAGCTGCGCGAGCGAATACGCGGCGATGAATTCCTCGCGCGTCAGCCAGCCGCGGCGATCGACGAGTTCGCGCTGAGCGACCGCCAGCACGCCGCCGAAGCCCTGCAGCGCGAGCACGGTGAAAGCGATGAACAGATCGAGCGGCGAGCGCGGACCGGGACCGGCTGCAAGGGTCGCGATCGCGGGTTGCGGTGAACTCAGTTTGGGCTCCGGCAGTGGGGGTCGGCGAACGAAGGCGGGAGCTTATCGCAAACGATGCTCCTGGCGCGCCCCCGCGGCGCGATCCTCCCTGCGGGCGCCGCCTTTCAGTTCGCTGCCGGCGCGCCCGGTTTGGTGCGAAACCGCTCGAGGCAGGCCACGACCTCGTCATCCTCGACCTGATCGAAGTTGCGATAGAACTGCCCGACGGCCATGAAATTCGGCGGCGTGTCCAGGCATACGACTTCGTCGGCGTAAGGTTTCACTTTTTCCACGCTCGCCGGTGCTCCGACCGGCACTGCACAGATCAGCCGCTGCGGGCCTTTGCTGCGGACCGCGTGCAGCGCGGCGATCATCGTCGCCCCGGTCGCAAGCCCGTCATCGACGACGATGACGATGCGGCCGGCGGGATCGACCGGGGGATGCCGCGGCGAATACGAGCGGCGCCGTTCCTTCAGCCGTTCGAGCTGCCGCGCCCGCTCACCTTCCAGGTACTCCTCGCTGGCGGCATCGGGATCGGAGACGAACGACCAGCCGCTCTCGTCGATCGCCCCGACTGCGTATTCCGGCTGCCACGGCGCGCCGAGCTTGCGCACCAGCACGACGTCGAGGTCGGCCTGCAACGCTTCGGCCAGGGCGGCGCCCATCGGCACGGCGCCGCGGGGAATCGCGAGGATCAGCGCATGCTTCCCGCGCCACGTGTCCAGTGCGGCCGCAAGCTGGGCAGCTGCGTCCATTCGGTCTGCGAACTGCATGATGTCTCCTTGGCTGCGCCCGTCCAGACACTCGGCCCATTGCGGCCGGGCTGCGGGCGCAGGGGTTTCATAAACGCGTCGACGCGTGCGCCGCGGGGAAGTTCGGCGATGAAAGGGAGGGTTTCACGCGCCCCTGCCGGCGTCGCGGCAGCGCGAAATTTCGCCAGGTGCATCGCACGAGACAGCCGCGCACCGCCTGTTGTACCTTCGGACTTCACCGCTGCCGGAGCCCCGCGATGCATCTCGTCCAGATCCTGATCCCCGTCACCGACAACGACGGCCGGCGCTTCGAGCGGCGCACGTTCGAGGGCGTGCGGCGCGAGCTGATCGCGCGCTTCGGCGGGCTCACCGCATTCGTGCAGGCGCCCGCGCTCGGGCTATGGAAGGATGCGCAAAGCGGCACGACCGCGAAGGACGACATGATCCTCGTCGAAGTGATGGTCGAGGCATTCGACCGCGAGTGGTGGGCGGCCTACCGCGCGGAACTCGAGCGCACGTTCCGCCAGGACGAGATCGTCGTGCGCGCGATCGTCTGCGAGCGGATCTGACAGGACTCCGGGGAATTCCCGCGGCGGTCGTCGGGCCCGCTCACTCGCCCGGCGACGCGTGCGCATCGAACTTGTCGAGCGGCTTCGCGGCCGGGCCGTGGAGCGGCTGGCCTTCGGTGTCGAAGCGCGAGCCATGGCACGGGCAATCCCACGAGCGCTCGACGGGGTTCCACGACACGATGCAGCCCAGATGCGTGCACGCCGCGGAATGCACGTGCAGCGTTCCGTCATCGTCGCGGGACACCGCAAGCTTGCGCGCGCCGTCCTGCACGATCGCTCCGTGGCCGGGCGCGATCGCGTCGAACGACGGTGCGTCGCCGCGCTTGAGCCAGTCGCCGTACTGTGCGAGCGTGTTCGCCTGTTCGCGCAGGAACTCGCCGATGCCGTGGCTCGGCTTGCGCGCCGGGTCGTACAGCCACGCCCACGGGTTTTCGCGACCTGCGATCAGGTCGGCGACGAGCATCGCGCCTGCGGTGCAGTGCGTCATGCCGTTTCCGGAGTCACCGGTGATCACGAAGACGCGATCCTCGTCGAGCGGGTTGCGGCCGAGGTACGCGATGCCGTCCGCGGGCTCCATCACTTCGCCCGACCAGCGGTACTCGACGTCCCCCGCCATCGGGAAGTGCTCGCGCGTCCATTCCTCGAGTCGGGTGTAGCGCCACTCCGGATGCTCGTCCTGCCCGACCTTGTGGTCCGAGCCGCCGACGATCAGGAGCTCGTCGGCGCCGTCGCCGATCGACGCGAGGCGCACGTAAAAATAAGGGTCGCCGTTGTCCCACAGGAGGATGCGCGGGACAGCGTCGCGCGGCACGCGCAGCCCGACGACGTAGGTCCGGTAGGCCGACTGCTTCGTGTGCATGACGAAGCGGTCGTTGAACGGCGTGTTCGTCGCGACGACGACCGCGTCTGCGCGGACAAGGCCGCGCTCGGTGTGCACGATCTGCCGATGGCGGTCGGCGGTGACGTCGACCGCGCGCGTACCGGTGTGGATCTGCGCGCCGCGGCGCACGATCGCGCCGGCGAGCCCGGCGAGATAGCGCAGCGGATGGAACTGTGCGAGGTTCGCGAAGCGCACGCACGGCCCGGTGTCGAATGACAGGCCCGGCACACGCGGCAGTTCGTCGACCGCCACGCGGGTGCGCCGCGCCGCTGCCGCTTCGCGCGAAAGCTCGGGGCGCCCGTCGTCGGTCAGCGAGAACAGATAGCCGTCGAGGCGCCGGAAGTCGCAGTCGATCTGCTCGGCGGCGACGATTGCTTCGACCTCGTCGGTCGCGCGCGCGAAACTGTCGGCGACGACTGCGGCGCCTTCGGGTCCGAAGCGCTCCTCGATGTGGAAGTAACGGTTGTCCGGCGGAAAGAAATGGGCAGTCGTGCGGCCGGTGTCGCCGGCGCCGAGCTCGGCCGCCTCGACGAGCAGCACCCGCCGGCCTTCCTTTGCGAGCAGATATGCAGTCGTCAGGCCGGCGATGCCCCCGCCGATCACGCAGACGTCGGTATCGACGTCGCCCGACAACGGCTCGAAGTGCGGCATGTCGGCGGTCGCCATCCAGATCGATGTCGAGCCGGGGTAGGGTGCGGTCATCGTTCACCTCCTCGTGGATCCCGTGTCCGGCCGGCTCGAACCATCCGTGCGGCGGTCACGGGTCGACTCCGTCGCGCCGGGCGAAGTTCAGTATCCGCTGCGGCATCGCCGCCGAGCGACTCTTCTTCCCGAACACGGCGAAGTGACGCGGCTCAGTCTTCCGCGGGCCGCTCCTTCCCGGCGAGCCGGCTGCGGAAGGCGGTCGGCGTGTCGCCGGTCCACTGGCGGAACGCCCGCGAAAAGCTCTTTTCGTTGCGAAAGCCCACGGCCAGCGCGATCTGCTTGATCGGTCGCGTGCTGCGTCGCAGCAGATCTGCCGCGCGCTCGCGCCGTGCCTCGTCCTTGAGCCGCTGCAGCGATGCCCCTTCCTCCTGCAGCTGGCGATGGAGCGTGCGGGCCGACACGTGCAAGCGTTCCGCGAGGCTGTCGGCCGTCGTGCCGGGCGCCAGGTCGCTGCGCAGCAGCTGGCGCACGCGCTGCACCAGCAGCCGGTCGCGCCGGTACTGCAGCACCGTCAGCGGCAGCGCGCGCTGCAGCATCTGGCGCAACGCCTGCTCGTCGCGCCGCAGCGGCAGCGACAGGTATTGCGCGTCGAAGCTGATGCCTGCGCGGTCGGCATCGAACGTGATCGGCCCCTGAAACAGCAGCGGGTAGACACCGCGATGGGGCGGCGGCGGAAACGGAAAGCGCGCCGACAGCAGCGGAATGCGCGAATCGATCGCCCAGCACGCGTAGCCGAGGAGATAGCGCAGGATCGTCAGGAGGCAGAACTCGTGCATCTCGCCGAGATAGCGGCGCACCTCGATCGTCACGTCGACGACCGGTTGCGTCGCGTCGAGCCGCAGCACGATGTCGTCGGTCAGCAGGCGGTGGTGGCGGCACCAGCGCTTGAGCGCGACGCCGAGATCGGGCGAACTCAGCGACGCGCGGCACAGCATGCCGTAGCTGCCCCACGGCAACCGGCGCGAGAACCAGCCGAGCGCCTCGTCGTCGAGTTCCTGCATCGCGACGCCGGATATGATCTCCATCTGCGCCGCGGTGACGCGTCCGTCCGGGCTCTCCAGCATCGCGGGCGGAATGTGCGCCTGTCGCAGCGCGTTGGCAGGATTGATGCCGTAGCGACGGTACGCGGCGACGATCGCGCGGATGAACGCGATCGGCGTCGCCGCAAAGCCGCGCGTCGGGTCGGCAGGCGAAGGAAGCAGCGAAGGCATCGAGCGATGATAGAAGCGTTGGCACGATTTGCAACCATGTTGGCGCGTGACGCGCCGCGCGGCGGCCTACTCTATTAACCCGGCAACCAAATACCGTTCGGGCTGAGCTTGTCGAAGCCTTGGCAGCGCCCTTCGACAAGCTCAGGGCGAACGGTTGTATTTGATTGCCGCCTCAATAGTGCGATCACGACGATCTGCCGGGGCCGGTCTAAGCTTCTCCTGCGGACGTCCCGAACACGAAGCCACCACGACAGGAACGAGGAGACCCAATGAACATTCCGAGCCTCAACTTCAACCTCGGCGAGACGATCGAGATGCTGCGCGACACCGTCCAGGCTTTCGCCGCCGACCAGATCGCGCCGCGCGCGGCCGAGATCGACAGGGCGAACGAGTTTCCCGCCGACCTGTGGAAGAAGCTCGGCGAGCTCGGCCTGCACGGCATGACCGTCGAGGAGGAATACGGCGGCACGAACATGGGCTATCTCGCGCACATCATCGCGCTCGAGGAAGTCTCGCGCGCGTCGGCGTCGGTCGGGCTGTCGTATGGCGCGCACTCGAACCTGTGCGTGAACCAGATCCGCCGCAACGGCAACGACGCGCAGAAGAGGAAATACCTGCCGAAGCTGATCAGCGGGGAGCACGTCGGTGCACTGGCGATGAGCGAGCCGAACGCGGGTTCCGATGTCGTGTCGATGAAGCTGCGCGCCGACAAGCGCGGCGACCGCTTCGTGCTGAACGGCTCGAAGATGTGGATCACGAACGGCGGCGATGCCGACACCCTCGTCGTCTATGCGAAGACCGACCTCGACGCCGGCCCGAAGGGGGTCACCGCGTTCATCGTCGAGAAAGGCATGAAAGGCTTCACGCACGGCACGCATCTCGACAAGCTCGGCATGCGCGGCTCGAACACGTTTCCCCTGTTCTTCGACGACGTCGAAGTGCCGGAAGAAAACGTGCTCGGCGGTGTCGGCAACGGCGTCAAGGTGCTGATGAGCGGCCTCGACTACGAGCGCGCGGTGCTGTGCGGCGGCCCGCTCGGCATCATGGCCGCGTGCATGGACGTCGTCGTGCCTTTTCTGCACGACCGCAGGCAGTTCAATCAGCCGATCGGCGAATTCCAGCTGATGCAGGGCAAGCTCGCCGACATGTATTCGACGTGGATGGCGACGCGCGCGTACGTCTATGCGGTCGGCCAGGCCTGCGACCGCACGGACCACGCGCGCACGCTGCGCAAGGACGCGGCGGGCGCGATCCTGTACTCGGCCGAGAAGGCGACGTGGATGGCCGGCGAGGCGATCCAGGCGCTCGGCGGCGTTGGCTACACGAACGAATACCCGGTCGGACGGCTGTGGCGCGACGCGAAACTGTACGAGATCGGCGCCGGCACGAGCGAGATCCGCCGCATGCTGATCGGGCGCGAACTGTTCGCGGAGACCGCGTGATGTCGGTCATCAAATCCAACATCAACACGCGCAGCCCCGAGTTCAAGGCGAACGCCGACGCCCTGCGCGTGCTCGTCGCCGACCTGCGCGAGAAAGCTGCCGAAGTGAGCCGCGGCGGCGGCCCGGCGGCGTGCGACAAGCACACCGCGCGCGGCAAGCTGTTGCCGCGCGACCGCGTGAACCATCTCCTCGACCCCGGCACGTCGTTCCTCGAGATCGGCCAGCTCGCCGCATACGGCATGTATGACGGCGACGCGCCGTCGGCCGGCGTGATCGCCGGCATCGGGCGCGTCAAAGGGCTCGAATGCATGATCGTCGCGAACGACGCGACGGTGAAAGGCGGCAGCTACTTCCCGATGACGGTGAAGAAGCACCTGCGCGCGCAGGAGATCGCGCAGATGAACAACCTGCCGTGCATCTACCTCGTCGACTCGGGCGGTGCGAACCTGCCGACGCAGGACGAAGTGTTCCCGGACCGCGAGCATTTCGGCCGCATCTTCTACAACCAGGCGAACATGTCCGCGCTCGGCATCCCGCAGATCGCGGTCGTGATGGGTTCCTGCACCGCCGGCGGCGCGTACATGCCGGCGATGAGCGACGAGACGGTGATCGTCAAGAACCAGGGCACGATTTTCCTCGGCGGGCCGCCGCTGGTGAAGGCCGCGACCGGCGAAGTCGTCAGCGCCGAGGATCTCGGCGGCGGCGACGTGCATACGCGGATTTCAGGGGTCGCCGACCACCTCGCCGAGAACGACGCGCATGCGCTCTACCTCGCGCGGCGCATCGTCGCGAATCTGAACCGCGTCAAAGAGGTCGGCATGAACCTCGGCGGCGGCGACGAGCCGCTGTACGACCCCGAGGAGATCTACGGCATCATCCCGAGCGACACGCGCAAACCCTACGACGTGCGCGAAGTCATCGCGCGCGTCGTCGACGGTTCGCGCTTCGACGAATTCAAGTCGCGCTACGGCACGACCCTCGTGACCGGCTTCGCGCAGCTCTACGGTTATCCGGTCGGTATCGTCGCGAACAACGGCATCCTGTTCGGCGAGTCGGCGCAGAAAGGCGCGCATTTCGTCGAGCTGTGCGCGCAGCGCGGCATCCCGCTGATCTTCCTGCAGAACATCACCGGCTTCATGGTCGGCAGGAAGTACGAGAACAGCGGCATCGCGAAGGATGGCGCGAAGATGGTCACGGCGGTCGCGACGGCGCAGGTGCCCAAACTCACGATGATCATCGGCGGCAGTTTCGGCGCCGGCAACTACGGCATGTGCGGCCGCGCATACAGCCCCCGCTTCCTGTGGATGTGGCCGAACTCGCGGATCTCGGTGATGGGCGGCGAGCAGGCGGCGAGCGTGCTCGCGACCGTGCGCCGCGACGGCATCGAAGCGAAAGGCGGCACCTGGAGCAAGGAAGACGAAGAAGCTTTCCGCACGCCGATCCGCGAGCAGTACGAAGTGCAGGGTCACCCCTACTACGCGACCGCGCGCCTGTGGGACGACGGCGTCATCGACCCGGCGCAGACCCGGCGCGTGCTCGGATTGAGCCTGTCGGCGACGCTGAACGCGCCGATCCCGCAGACGAAGTTCGGCCTGTTCCGGATGTAAGGGGAGACAACAATGTTCGAAAAGATCCTCATTGCGAACAGGGGAGAAATCGCCTGTCGCGTAATAAAAACCGCGCGCCGTATGGGCATCCGCACCGTCGCGGTCTACTCCGAGGCCGACGCGAACGCGCGCCACGTGCGCCTCGCCGACGAGGCGGTGCTGATCGGGCCGGCCGCGGCGAAGGAAAGCTACCTCGTCATCGAGCGCATCATCGCCGCGGCGCAGCAGACCGGCGCGCAGGCGATCCATCCCGGCTACGGCTTTCTGTCGGAGAACGAGGACTTCTGCGACGCGTGCGAGCGCGCAGGCATCGTCTTCATCGGCCCGCCGGTGTCCGCGATCCGTGCGATGGGCTCGAAGTCCGAAGCGAAGAAGCTGATGGAAAAAGCGGGCGTGCCGCTGACGCCCGGCTACCACGGCGACAACCAGGAGCCCCCCTTCCTGCACGAGCAGGCCGACCGCATCGGCTACCCGGTGCTGATCAAGGCCGCGGCCGGCGGCGGGGGCAAAGGCATGCGGCTCGTCGAGCGATCCGACGACTTCGAAGCGGCGCTCGCGTCGTGCAAGCGCGAAGCGGCGTCCTCGTTCGGCGACGAGCACGTGCTCGTCGAGAAATACGTGACGCGCCCGCGCCACATCGAGATCCAGGTGTTCGGCGACACCCACGGCAACTGCGTGTATCTGTTCGAGCGCGACTGCTCGGTGCAGCGCCGCCACCAGAAAGTGCTCGAAGAGGCGCCTGCGCCGGGCATGACGCCCGAGCGTCGTGCGGCGATGGGCAAGGCGGCTGTCGACGCGGCGAAAGCGGTCGGGTATGTCGGCGCCGGCACCGTCGAGTTCATCGCGAACCAGGACGGCACGTTCTATTTCATGGAGATGAACACGCGGCTGCAGGTCGAGCATCCGGTCACCGAGATGATCACCGGCCTCGACCTCGTCGAATGGCAGCTGCGCGTCGCGTCGGGCGAGCCGCTGCCGCTCGCGCAGGAACAGCTCGAAATCCGCGGGCACGCATTGGAAGCGCGGATCTACGCGGAAGACCCGGCGAAAGGCTTCCTGCCTTCGACCGGCAAGCTGCTGCACCTGGCACCGCCGGCCGAAGGGCTTCACGTGCGAGTCGATACCGGCGTCGAGGAGGGCGACGAGATCAGCCCGTTCTACGACCCGATGATCGCGAAGCTGATCGTCTGGGACGAGAGCCGCGAGCAGGCGTTGGCGCGCATGCTGCAGGCGCTCGCCGACTACCGCGTCGTCGGCGTCGCGAACAACATCGAGTTCCTGTCGCGGCTGACCGCGTGTCCGGCGTTCGCCGGCGCCGATCTCGACACCGGGCTCATCGAGCGCGAGAAGGCCTATCTGTTCCCGGAAGGCGAGACGACGCCGGACGCGGTCTGGCTCGTTGCCGCGCTCGGCGAACTGCTGCGCGAGGCGACGTGGGCCGAAGAGGCTGCGCGCCGCGGCGCCGATCCCGTTTCGCCATGGCATGCGCGTGACGGCTGGCGGCTCAACGCGACGGCGAATCGCGGACTGATCTTCCGCCTCGGCGAGCTGCAGAAGACAGTCCAGGTCGCGTATCGCGGCGACCGCTACACGCTCACGGTCGACGGCAAATCGGCCGAAGCGCGCGGGCGGGTCAATGAACGCGGCCGGCTGCGCGTCGAGCTCGACGGCACGCGCATGGATGCAACCGTGATCACTGCCGGGCGGATGCGCCACGTCTTCCTGCACGGGCGCAGCTGGCAGCTCGCGAACGTCGACCCGCTGCATTTCTCCGGTGAAGGCGGCGGCGCCGAAGGCGGGTTGCTCGCGCCGATGCCGGGCAAGGTCATCGCGCTGTTGGCGGAAGCCGGCGCGAAGGTCGCGAAAGGTGCGCCGCTCCTGATCCTCGAAGCGATGAAGATGGAGCACACGATCAACGCGCCGGCGGCCGGCACCGTCAAGGCGTTCCGCTTCGCGGTCGGGGACCAGGTCGGTGACGGCGCGGAGCTCGTCGAGTTCGAGCCCGAGAAAGGCTGATTGGAGAGGAGAGACACATGACGCAGTTGAGCTACGTCCACGGCGCATCCGCCAAAACGCTGATCGGCCAGACGATCGGACGTTTTTTCGACGAGGCGTGCGAGCGCCACGCGCAGCGCGAGGCGCTCGTCGTGCGCCACCAGAACGTGCGGCTGACCTATGCCGAGCTGAAGCTGAAAGTCGATGCGCTTGCGTGCGCGCTGATGCGCCTCGGGCTCGCCGCGGGTGATCGCGTCGGCATCTGGTCGCAGAACAATCTCGAATGGGCGCTGACGCAGTTCGCGACCGCGAAAGCCGGCCTCGTGCTCGTCAATATCAACCCTGCGTACCGCCGCAGCGAACTCGAATACGCGGTGAACAAGGTCGGCTGCCGCGCGCTGGTGCTGTCGCCGTCGTTCAAGGGCAGCGACTACCTCGCGATGCTCGCCGACCTCGCGCCGGAGCTTGCCGACTGCGAGCCGGGCGCCCTCGAAGCCGCGCGACTGCCGTCGCTGAACTGGGTCATCCGCATGGGCGCGGACACGAGCGCCGGGATGCTGAACTTCGACGACCTGCTCGCAACGCCGTCGCGCGACGAGCTCGTCGAACTCGCAGTGCGCGGCGAAACGCTGCAGTTCGACGATGCGATCAACATCCAGTTCACGTCCGGCACCACCGGCCAGCCGAAAGGCGCGACGCTGTCGCATCACAACATCCTCAACAACGGTTTTTTTGTCGCCGAAGCGATCCGCCTCGTCGAAGGCGACCGGCTGTGCATCCCGGTGCCGCTGTACCACTGCTTCGGCATGGTCATGGGCAACCTCGGCTGCGTGACGCACGGCGCGACGATGGTCTATCCATGCGAAGCGTTCGAGCCGCTCGCAGTGCTCGAGACGCTCGCCGAGGAGCGCTGCACCGCCGCGTACGGCGTGCCGACGATGTTCATCGCGATGCTCGACCACCCGCGCTTCGCCGACTTCGACCTCACGCGCCTCAGGACCGGCATCATGGCCGGCAGCCCGTGCCCGGTCGAAGTCATGAAGCGCGTCATCGACAGGATGAACATGCGCGAAGTGACGATCGCGTACGGCATGACCGAGACGTCGCCGGTGAGCTTCCAGAGTGGCACCGGCGATCCGCTCGAGCGGCGCGTGTCGACGGTCGGCCGCGTCCAGCCGCATCTCGAGGTCAAGATCGTCGACAACGACGGGCGCATCGTGCCGCGCGGCGTCGCCGGGGAACTGTGCACGCGCGGTTACTCGGTGATGCTCGGCTACTGGAACGACGTCGACAGGACGCGCGACGCGATCGACGCGGCCGGCTGGATGCACACCGGAGACCTGGCGACGATCGACGACGAGGGCTACTGCAACATCGTCGGCCGCATCAAGGACATGGTGATCCGCGGCGGCGAGAACCTGTATCCGCGCGAGATCGAGGAGTTCCTCTATCGCCACCCGAAGATCCTCGACGTGCAGGTCGTCGGCGTGCCGGACGCGAAGTACGGCGAGGAGCTGTGCGCGTGGATCATCGTGCGCGACGGCGAAGCGCTTTCCGCCGACGAGATCAGAGCGTTCTGCCAGGGCCAGATTGCGCACTACAAGGTGCCAAAGTACATCAAGTTCGTCGACGCCTTCCCGATGACGGTGACCGGCAAGATCCAGAAGTTCCAGATTCGCGAGCAGATGAAGCGCGAGCTCGGGCTCGACGAGGCGAAGACCGCCTGACGAAGAGGACAGGGGACGAGGATGAAGCTGCCGAACACCGTAAAGATCGTCGAAGTCGGTCCGCGTGACGGCTTGCAGAACGAGAAGCAGGTCGTCGCGACGGACACCAAAGTCGAACTGATCGCGCGGCTTGCCGACGCCGGCCTGAAGGCGATCGAGGCGACGTCGTTCGTGTCGCCGAAATGGGTGCCGCAGATGGCCGACAACGTCGAAGTCATGACGCGGATCGAGCGCCGGCCGGGCGTCGCCTACCCGGTGCTGACGCCGAACCTCAAAGGCTTCGAAGCGGCGCTCGCCGCCGGCGCCGACGAGGTCGCGGTGTTCGGCGCGGCGTCGGAGTCTTTCAGCCAGAAGAACATCAACTGCTCGATCGCCGAATCGCTCGCGCGCTTCGAGCCGGTCATGGACGCGGCGAAAGCGGCAGGCGTGAAGGTGCGCGGCTACGTGTCGTGCGTGCTCGACTGCCCGTACGAAGGGGAAATCCGGCCGGAAGCGGTCGCGCTCGTCGCCGGCACGCTGTTCGAGATGGGTTGCCACGAAGTGAGCCTCGGCGACACGATCGGCACCGGCACGCCGGCGAGGACGCAGCGCATGCTCGAAGCCGCGATGCGCCGCGTGCCGGTCGCGCGGCTCGCAGGCCACTACCACGACACCTACGGCATGGCGATCGCGAATATCTACGCATCGCTTGAACTTGGGGTGGCGGTGTTCGATGCGTCGGTCGCGGGCCTGGGCGGCTGCCCGTACGCGAAAGGCGCATCCGGCAACGTCGCGACCGAGGACGTCGTCTGGCTGCTGAACGGACTCGGCATCGACAGCGGTGTTAATCTCGACCGGCTCGTCGACACGGGGGCATGGATCAGCAGCCTGCTCGGGCGCGAGCCGGCCTCGCGCGTTTCACGCGCATTGCGCGCAGGCCGCGCGGCAGACTATTAACCCGGCAGCCAAATACCGTTCGGGCTGAGCTTGTCGAAGCCTTGGCAGCGCCCTTCGACGCGCTCAGGGCGAACGGTTAGATTGGATTGGCGATTGCAACTGGCGGCGCGTCGCTGCCGCCCGATTCCTACGATCCGTACCGGAGCGCCGCACACGATGACGATGACCCTCTACCATTGCCTGAGCGCACGTTCGTTCCGCCCGTTGTGGATGCTCGAAGAGCTCGGGCTGCCGTACGAGCTGAAGGTGCTGCCGTTTCCGCCACGGCGCGACGCCGAGCCGTATCTCGAAGTCAATCCCCTCGGCACGATCCCGGCGTTCTTCGACGGCGACACGCGCATGACCGAATCGGCGGCGATCTGCCAGTACCTCGCCGCGCGCCATTCGCCGCGGCAACTCGACGTCGGGACCGACGAGCCGGCGTTTGGCGCGTATCTGAACTTCGTGCATTTCGGCGAGGCGACGCTGACATTCCCGTTGGCGCTGATCCTGCGCTACAGCCGCTTCGAGCCGCCGGAACGCCGGCTGCCGCAGGCGGCCGAAGACTATACCCGGTGGTTCCTGTCGCGGCTGCGCACGCTCGAGCCGCTGCTCGCGCGTCAGGAGTATCTGTGCGCCGGCCGCTTCACCGCAGCCGATGTGTCGGTCGGCTACGCGCTGCTGCTCGCCGACGACATCGGGCTCCGGGACCGCTTCAAGCCGGCGACGCTCGCGTACTGGCAGCGGCTGCAGGCGCGCGAGGGATTTCAACGGGCGCTCGCGGCGCAGCAGCGTGCAGCGATCGAGCAGGGCGTGGCACCGCAACCGGTCGCGCAGGCGAGCGGCCCGTTCTGAAAGAGGAGACAGAAAAGAGATGACGAACAACGAATCCGGCGACCGCCCGCTGTGGTCGCCGCGGCCCGAACAGATCGCGGCGACCGGCATGGCCGCTTTCACCGAACGCGCGCGCCGCGCCACCGGCCTGCCGCTGGCCGACTACGCCGCGCTGCATGCCTGGTCGATCCATTCGCCGGTCGCGTTCTGGCGCGAAGTCTGGGACTTCGGCGATGTCATCGGCGAGCAGGGCGAGCGCGGCTTGATCGATGCGGAACGGATGCCCGGCGCGACCTGGTTCCCCGATGCGCGGCTGAACTTCGCCGAGAACCTGCTGCGCGAGTCCGCGAACCCGCAGGCGCTCGTGTTCCGCGGCGAGGACCGGCTCGAGCGCCGCATGACGCGCGCCGAACTGCGCATCGAGGTCGCGCGCTTCGCGGCCGCATTGCGCGCGCTCGGCATCAAAGAGGGCGACCGCGTCGCCGCGTTCATGCCGAACATGCCCGAGACGCTCATCGCGATGCTCGCGGCGTCCTCGATCGGCGCGGTGTTCACGAGCGCGTCGCCGGACTTCGGCGTGCAGGGGGTGCTCGACCGCTTCGGCCAGACCGAGCCGAAACTGCTGCTCGCGTGCGACGGCTACTGGTACGGCGGCAAGGCGATCGACGTGCGCCCGAAGCTCGCCGAGCTGGCGCCGCAGCTGCCGAGCGTCGCGCGGCTCGTCGTCGTGCCCTATCTCGCTGCCGGCGTCGCGCTCGATCTTTCGGGCGTGCCCGGCGCGGTGTCATACGACGGCTTCGTCGCGCCGCACCTCGCGGCGACCGAACCGCAGTACGTGCGCCTGCCGTTCAACCATCCGCTGTACGTGATGTATTCGTCCGGCACGACCGGCGTGCCCAAATGCATCGTGCACGGCGCCGGCGGAACCTTGTTGCAGCACCTGAAGGAACACAGGCTGCACACCGATGTGCGCGAAGGCGACCGCCTGTTCTACTTCACGACCTGCGGCTGGATGATGTGGAACTGGCTCGTGTCGGGTCTGGCCGCCGGCGCGACGCTGATGCTGTACGACGGCAATCCTTTCGTAGACGAGGGCCGCATCCTGTGGGATTACGCGCAGACCGAGCGCTTCACGCATTTCGGCACGTCGGCGAAATACATCGAGACGCTGGCGAAAGGCGACGTGCGCCCGAGGCAGTCCCACGACCTTTCCGCGCTGCGCGCGGTGCTGTCGACCGGCAGCCCGCTGGCGCCGCAGAGCTTCGACTTCGTCCATGACGCGATCAAGCCGGACATGCAGCTCGCGTCGATCTCCGGCGGCACGGACATCATCTCGTGCTTCGTGCTCGGCAACCCGACACTGCCGGTGTGGCGCGGCGAGATCCAGTGCATCGGCCTCGGCCTCGCGGTCGAGGTGTGGGACGACGACGGCCGCCCGGTGGTCGGCGAGAAAGGCGAGCTCGTCTGCCGCAAGCCGTTCCCGAGCATGCCGATCGGCTTCTGGAACGACCCGGACGGCGCGAAGTACCGCGCTGCGTATTTCGAGCGCTTTCCGGGCGTGTGGTGTCACGGCGACTTCTGCGAAATCACCGCGCACGGCGGCCTGATCATCCATGGCCGCTCGGATGCGACGCTGAACCCGGGCGGCGTGCGCATCGGCACTGCCGAAATTTACCGCCAGGTCGAGAAGCTGCCGGAGGTGCTCGAATCGATCGTCATTGGCCAGGACTGGCCGCCCGAGGCGCCGACCGACGTGCGCGTCGTGCTGTTCGTGCGGCTCGCCGAAGGCGTCGTGCTCGACGACGCGCTCGTTGCGCGCATCCGCCAGGCGATCCGCGACAACGCGACGCCGCGCCACGTGCCGGCGAAGATCGTCCAGGTCGCGGACATCCCGCGCACGAAGAGCGGCAAGCTCGTCGAGCTCGCGGTGCGCAACGTCGTGCATCGGCAGCCGGTGAAGAACATCGAGGCGCTCGCGAACCCGGACGCGCTCGACGAGTTTCGCGATCGCACCGAATTAGGAGCGTAAGGGGCTGAGGGCAGGGCGGAAGCCGCTGCGGTCCCGGCTGCGCCGAAGCTTCGTTTTCCGCCCTATTGATCTGGCACAGCCCAATACCGTTCGGGCTGAGCCCTTCGGCCGTGCTCAGGACAGGCCTGTCGAAGCCCCGCCGCCGCCCTTCGACAAGCTCAGGGCGAACGGGCAGGTATTTGATCGGTTCGTCAGGGCCGACGCCAGGCCGGTTCGCCGAGAATGTGGGTCGCCGCAACGGCGCGATCGTCGCCGAGCAGCATCAGCGCGAACAGCCGCTCGGCGAGCGTCGTCGCGACGGCCGTGCGCCGGGCGAGCAATGGCGTCGCGGCCGGGTCGAGCACCACCAGGTCGGCTTCGCGTCCGGTGTCGAAACTGCCGATGCGGTCGTCGAGATACAGGCTGCGCGCGCCGCCGCGGGTTGCGAGGTAAAAGCCGCGCTCGACCGGCAGCCGCTGTCCCATCAGCTGCTGCACCTTGTAGGCTTCGTTGAGCGTCTGCAGCATCGAGAAGCTGGTCCCGCCGCCAACGTCGGTGCCGAGCCCGACTCGCACGCCCGCTGCGTGCGCCCGGTCGAGATCGAACAGGCCCGAGCCGAGGAACAGGTTCGAGGTCGGGCAGAAGCTGATCGCCGTGCCGATCGCCGCCATGCGGGCGCGATCGGTGTCGTCGATCCAGACGCAGTGCGCGAACACGCTCCGCGCGCCGAGTTGGCCGTAGCGTTCATAGACATCGAGGTAGCTGCGCGCTTCCGGGTAGAGCTTCGCGACCCACGCCACTTCGCGCTCGTTCTCGGCCAGGTGGGACTGCAGATAGATGCCGGGATGGTCGGCGAAGAGGCGCCCGGCGAGTGCCATCTGTGCCGGCGTCGAAGTCGGGGCGAAACGCGGCGTCACTGCGTACAGCAGGCGGTCGCGGCCATGCCAGTGCTCGATCAGCGCCTTCGATTCGGCCTCGCCGTGGTCCGCGGGATCGCGCAGGAAGTCCGGGCAGTTGCGATCCATCAACACTTTGCCTGCGATCATCCGCATGTGCCGTTTGCGCGCCGCGGCGAACAGCGCGTCGACGGACGCCGGATGCACGGTCGCGAACGCCATCGCAGTCGTCGTGCCGTTCCTCAGCAACTCGTCGCAGAAGAACTCCGCGACCGCTGCCGCGTGGGCCGGATCGGCGAAACGCCGTTCGGTCGGGTAGGTATATTTCTCGAGCCACGCGAGCACCTGTTCGCCGTAGCTCGCGACGATGTCGGTCTGCGCGTAATGGATGTGCGTGTCGATGAAGCCGGGCAGGACGAGCTTGCCACGGTAGTCGTCGACAGTCGTGCCGCCCGGCAGCCGGGGCAGCAGGTCGGGGGCGGGGCCGAGTTCGGCGACGAGGCCGTCGCGCACGATCAGCAACCCGTCCGGAAAGTGCGCCAGCGCGTCGGCGCCGAGGTCCGCCGGGTCGCCGAGAAAGTGCACGATCTCGCCGCGGATCGCCCGCAACCCGCTCATTGCCCGACTCCGTCAGCCTGTTCCGACAGGCCAGAACGCGCCGGCTCAGGCAAGCCGGCGGGGAGACGCTGGAAAGGTGCGCTCACTTTTCAGGGAACGTGCAGCCGGCTCTGGTGCGGCACGTGGCGGGCGAGGAAATCCATCTGGTCGACGAGGATGTGGCGGTTGCACAGGATCAGGTATTCGGCCTTGTTCGGCACGTACGGCGCATACAGCAGCGGCATCCGCGCCTGTTCCGGCGTGCGCCCGCTCTTGCGCTGGTTGCAGGGCCGGCACGAGGTCACGACGTTCATCCACACGTCGCGCCCGCCCTGCGAAACCGGGACGATGTGCTCGCGCGTCAGGATGTGGCCCGAGTAGCGGTCGCCGCAATAGGCGCAGATGTGACGGTCGCGGTGAAACAGTTCGCGGTTGTTCAGCGGCGGAACCTGGCTGTGGCTGTCCGGACGGAAGTTGCGTCCCTTGATCGCGATGATGCTGTTCGCGGTGATTTCGGAACGCAGCCCGGTCGCGCGGCAGATTCCCCCGACGAAGCGGAACTGCCGGTTTCCGACGACCCACGCGACCATGTCGAGAGCATAGTAGTGGCATGCTGCCTGCCAGCTTATCCAGCGGTGCGGCAGGCCGCGGCTGTCGAGCGTGAGGATCCACGGGTGTTGCACGACAGGGAGCCTTGCCCGCGACTGGCCCGGTCGTCGTTCGGATTCGATTGCGTTGTCATGAGCCGCTGTCGGCACGATACCTCCTGCGCTTCTGTTCTGCCGGCACAGGTGGCGCCGGCACGGTCCTGTCGGACCGGTGATGCGAACCGGCAGTGTCGGCCGGCCTTTTGTCATTCGATCGGCGGCGGCCGCAGTGGTTCAGGTAGTGCCGACCGGCGGGGGCGGGGCGAGATCGCTGGTGCGGAAGCGGAAAGTGCCGCGGCGCCGGTCGTCGAAATAATGCTGCAGCGTCAGCGCGATCGACCGGAACGCGATCTCGTTCCACGGGATTTCATGTTCCGCAAACAATCCGACCTCCAGCGATTCCTCGCCGGGTGCGAAATCCAGGTCGATCAGGCGCGCCCGATAGACGATGTGGACCTGGCTGATGTGCGGGACGTTGATCAGCGTGAACATTTCGCCGACCTCGATCCGCGCGCAGGCTTCCTCGAGCGTCTCGCGCGCGGCGGCCTGCGCCGTCGTCTCGGCGTTTTCCATGAACCCCGCCGGCAGCGTCCAGAAGCCGTGGCGCGGTTCGATCGCGCGCCGGCACAGCAGGACGCGGTCTTCCCATTCCGGGATCGCGCCGACGACGATCTTCGGATTGAGGTAATGAATGCTGCCGCAGGTCGCACACATATGGCGCGGCAGCGAATCTCCGGGAGGAATGCGCAACTCGACGGTCGCGCCGCAGTTCGAGCAGAACTTCATGGCAGTGGCTGAAGGCTGGGGGTCGCTGGATTCTAGCCCGGAACGCCGGCGTCTCGGTGGCGGAGGTCGCAAAACGGCCTGCCGGCCCTGCGCAAAACCCATTCGCCCAGCATGCGGGAGAGCCGTTCGCACAGCCGTCGCGTCGATACAACAGATAGTTCGTGAAGTGTGCAATCCTGCCGCTCCGGCCGTGGATCTCGCTTGCAATTGCTAACAATTGACTCTAATTTCAGCTACCCTATTCACGGTAATGGCCAAGCGATGAAACGCCAAGATTTCCAGTCCGAGATCCAGGAACTCAACCTCGCTTACATGATGCTGGCGCAACAGATGCTGCGCGCCGATCGGGAGACGGCGATGCTGCGACTGGGTATCGGCCATCGCGTCGCCGAGCTTATCGAGGGATTGTCGACCGCCAGGCTGGTGAAAATGGCGAGCAGCCAGATGGTGCTGCCGGGTTTCCGTTTCGACAATGCGATGCTGGCGGGCCTGATCGCCGGCAACGGGCGGGATGCGGCGACTTCCAGCCTCCATGCCGCGATCATCGCTGCCGGCAAGCCCGTGCAGGACCTGGCCGGATAGCCCCACTGCAGGAGAGCAGAGTGAAGAACAAGAGCATCATCGGCGAAGCCGAAGACATCCAGCGCGCAGCGGAAATGGTCCGCCTCGGCGCCCGCATGCAGATGCTGGAAGCCGAGACGAAGCTGAGCCGCGAGCGCCTTCTGAAAATCTACAAGGAAGTGCGCGGCATGTCGCCGCCGAAGGGGATGCTGCCGTTCTCGACCGACTGGTTCATGACCTGGCAGCCGAACATGCATGCGTCGCTGTTCATGGCTTTCTTCAGTTTCTTCCAGGACAAAGCCGGCCTCCACGGACTCGATCCGATCATCAAGGCCTACCACTTGTACCTCGATCACGTCGAGGCCGAAGCGATGGACCCCGTGCTCAGCCTGACGCGCGCCTGGACGCTGGTGCGGTTCTTCGACGCCGACCTGCTGCAGCTCGCCCCCTGCACGAGCTGCAGCGGGCGCTTCGTTGCCCACGCTTATGATCCGACCCACCACTTCGTATGCGGCCTGTGCAACATGCCTTCGCGGGCCGGAAAGACCAAGCGGGCCGCCAAGGCGGCGTTCGCCGAAGCGAACTGAGGACGAATCGCCGTGCTCGAGGCCGCCGCGCCCGCAGGCGGCCTTTTCGTTTGCCGGCGCTCAAGTCCAACGTGCCGGAGTCGTTACAGTGGCCAGTATTTCTGCGAAGCGCGGGGGCGTCTTCGTACATGAATCGACAGGGGTTTCCCGGTGTTTCTGATCGTTGGCTATGTGATCATCCTTCTCGCGTCGATCGGGACCTACTCGTTTCACGGCAGTCTCATGGCCCTGTGGGTGCCGCTCGAATACCTCGCGATCGTCGGCCTGATGATCGGCGGGTTCGTCGCCGGCAACGGCAGCAAGGCGCTGAAGGCGACGCTGGCGGCGCTGCCGGGGGTCGTGAAAGGCTCGCCCTACAACAAGGCGATGTACATGGACCTGCTGGGCCTGTTGTACGAGGTGCTCGCGAAAGTGCGCAAGGAAGGGCTGATGTCGATCGAGAACGATGTCGACAATGCCGAATCGAGCCCGATCTTCACGAAGTATCCGAGCGTGATGGCGAACCATCACGCGATCGAGTTCCTCACCGATTATCTGCGCATGATGGTCGGCGGAAACCTCAATGCGTTCGAGCTCGAAAGCTTGATGGACAAGGAAATCGACACCCATCACCAGGAAGCGCACACCGCGCCGCATGTCGTGGCGAAAGTCGGCGATGCGCTCCCCGCGTTCGGTATCGTGGTCGCGGTGATGGGCGTGGTGAACGTCATGGGTTCGGTCGGCCAGCCGCCGGCGGTGCTGGGCAAGATGATCGGCGGTGCGCTGGTCGGCACGTTCCTCGGCATCCTCATTTCCTACGGCTTCGTCCAGCCCATCGCGAGCCAGCTCGAACAGCGCGTCGAAGAGGGCGGGAAAGTCTTCGAGTGCATCAAGGTGGTGCTGCTGGCGAGCATGAACGGCTACGCGCCGCAGGTGGCGATCGAGTTCGGGCGCAAGGTGCTGCATTCGACGGAGCGTCCGGGCTTCGCCGAGCTCGAGCAGGACATCAAGAACCGCAAGGGCTGACGGCCGCCGTGACGAGCTTGTCGCGCCTCGCCTCTCGCCCGATTTCTGCGCGCCGTGCAGGCGCCCGGCCGTGAGCGACGACACCCAGCCGCCGATCGTCGTCAGGCGCGTCAACAAGGTCGCAGCCGCAGCGCATGGCGGCGCATGGAAGATCGCGTACGCCGACTTCGTCACTGCGATGATGGCTTTCTTCCTGCTGATGTGGCTCCTCGGCTCGACTGCGCAAGGCGACCTCGAGGGGATCGCCGACCATTTCCGGAATCCGCTGAAAATCGCGATGCAGGGCGGCAGCGGATCGGGCGACAGCTCCAGCGTCATCAAGGGCGGCGGCGAAGACCTCTCCCGTTCGCTCGGACAGCGCAAGCGCGGCGATGTCGACGAGCGTCGGTCGATCAACCTCGATGCGGCGAAGGGGCGCGAGATCCAGCGTCTGGAGGGTGATAACGAAGGGGCGGAAGCAATGCGCGAGCGGGCGCGGCTGATCGACCTGAAAGGCCGCATCGAGGCGATCGTCGAGGCCGACCCGAAACTGCGCAGCTTTCGCAACCAGATCCTGATGGACATCACGTCCGAAGGGCTGCGCATCCAACTCGTCGACGAGCAGAACCGGCCGATGTTCGACACTGCGAGCGATGCGCTGCAGCCCTACACCCGTGACCTGTTGCGGGCGATCGGGCGGGCGCTCAATGACGTGCAGAACCGGCTCAGCCTCTCCGGCCATACCGACGCCGCGAAATACGCCGGCGGCGAGCGTGGTTTCTCGAACTGGGAGCTGTCGAGCAATCGTGCGAACGCATCGCGCCGGGAACTGATCGCCGGCGGGCTTGAGCCGGGCAAGGTGATCCGTGTCGTCGGCCTCGCCGAGACGGTGCCGCTCAAGGAGGACGACCTGTTCGATCCGGCGAACCGTCGCATCAGCATCGTCGTCATGAACCGCAAGACCGAAGAGGCGGTGCGGGCGCAGCGCGGTTCGCTCGACGTCGGCGCGACGACGCCCGGCGACGACGAGAAGCTCCGCCGCGATATCGGCGCGGCCTCGGCGCTGCCCGGAGGTGCGCGTGCCGCCCGGCAACCCTGAACCCATCGACGCCGGCATGCGCGACCGCGAATTCCTGTTCACGACAACGGATTTCGACCGCATCCGGGCGCTGATCCACCGTCACGCCGGCATTGCGCTGTCGCCCGCGAAGCAGGATATGGTGTATAGCCGTCTCGCCCGGCGCCTGCGCGTGTGCGGCGACCGGACTTTCGCGGCATACCTCGTCCGGCTCGAGCGCGATCGCGCGGAGTGGGAGGTCTTCGTCAATTCGCTGACGACGAACCTCACCTCGTTCTTCCGCGAGCCGCACCATTTCGACCTGCTTGCCCAGCGGCTGCGCCGCGTCGCGGAAAAGCGCACGATCCGGATCTGGTGCAACGCCGCTTCCACCGGCGAGGAGCCGTATTCGCTTGCGATCACCGCATGCGAAGCGTTCGACACGCTGACCCCGCCGGTGCAGATCCTCGCGAGCGACATCGATACCCAGGTACTCGCCCAGGCGCAGCGCGGCCGATATCGACAGGATCGCCTCGAACGACTGTCGGCGGAGCGGTTGCGGCGCTACTTCGTCCGCCCGGCCGACGGACCGCTGGGGGAACTGCAGGTGCGCCCGGAGTTGCAGCGGCTGCTGAGTTTCCGCCGCATCAACCTGCTCGAACCGAACTGGCTCGTGCAGGGGCCGCTCGACGCGATTTTTTGCCGCAACGTCATGATCTATTTCGACAAGCCGACGCAGTACGCGGTCCTCAAGCGCTTCGTGCCTTTGCTGCGCAAGGATGGAGCGCTCTTCGCCGGCCACTCGGAAAGCTTCCTGCACGCGGTCGATCTCTTCCGCTCGATGGGCCGTACGGTCTATCAGTGCGTCGATGCCGGTCCCGCCTGAAGCCGGCGCGGCGCTGCGCGCTCCCGCGGCGCGCATCGTCTTCATCGGGGCCTCGACGGGGGGCACCGAAGCCATCAAAAAGATCCTCGTCGGGCTGCCCGAACGCTCGCCGCCGATCCTGATCGTGCAGCACATGCCGGAAAGCTTCACCCCTTCATTCGCCCGCCGGCTCGACGGACTGTGCGCGCCGACCGTGAAGGAGGCCGAGGACGGCGAGCCGGTGCTGGCAGGAAACGTGTACCTGTCGCCGGGCCATTCCCATCTCGCGATCCGGCGCACCGCCGGGAGCTTTCAGTGCGTGCTGTCGCGGGGCGAAGCCGTCAATCGCCACCGCCCCTCGGTCGACGTGCTGTTCCGCTCGGCAGCAGTGGAAGTCGGCACCCCGGCGATCGGAGTGCTGCTCACGGGGATGGGCAAGGACGGTGCGCAGGGGTTGCTGCAGATGCGCCACGCGGGGGCGTGGACGATCGCGCAGGATCACGATTCGTGCGTCGTGTACGGCATGCCGCGGGAGGCGGCAAGTATCGGCGCGGCACGCGAAATCGTCCCGCTCGAGGCCATCGCGCTGCACGTCCTGCAGCGCGCCGGGCCGGTCGTGGGAGGCCGGGCCGGGTGAGCGCCCGAGAGGGCGGTCTTCGTGGACTGGCGCCGGGCTGCGGGTCGGTACGCGGGTGAGCGCGGGCACGGCGGGTTTGCCGGAGCCGTCCGGGCACATCGCGCCGCTGAACACGGCGCCGCAATAAACCCCGCCCGTCGGCCCTCAAGAATCGGCCGCCATTGACGTTATCCCTCCCAACCCCGCGGCACGAACCCGTTGCCGGAACATATACCCGCATCTTGCGGAGAGCCAAATGTCCGAACTATTCAGGAATATCGAAGCGCGCACACGGCTCGCCGGCACGAACAAGCTGGAGATCCTGTTGTTCACGTTGGGGACCGACGCGCGTACCGGCCGTCGGGAAACTTTCGGCATCAACGTGTTCAAGGTGCGGGAAGTCATGCGCACGCCGGTCATCACCGCCGCACCCGAGATGCCGGCGTCGGTCGAGGGGATGGTGAGCCTGCGCGGCGTACTGGTGCCCGTCGTCGATCTCGCCAGATATGCCGGGATAGGCGCCGAGGCGCGGCGCGACATCATGATCGTGACCGAATACAACGGCCACACCCAGGGTTTCCTCGTCGAGGCCGTCGACACGATCCTGCGGCTCGACTGGGCGCAGATGAGGGTTCCGCCGGACATGCTGACCGCGAACCTCGGCGGCCTGGTGACCGCCGTGACCGAGCTGCCCGGCGAGAGGCTGGTGATGATGCTCGACGTCGAGAAAGTGCTGTCGGAAACGACGACCCAGGACGATCCGTTGTTGTTCCGGGGCATCGAACCGCTCGACGACGCAGCGCAGACGGTTTATTTCGCCGACGACTCGTCGGTCGCCCGCAAGCAGATCGAACGCACGCTCGAAGCGCTCGGAGTGCCCTATGTCGGATCGATCAACGGCCGGGCGGCGTGGCAGGAACTCCAGAAGATCGCGATGCATGCCGAAGCGACCGGACGCAAGGTCAGCGAACTGGTCGGCCTCGTGCTGACCGATGTCGAAATGCCCGAAATGGACGGCTACATCCTGACCAAGATGATCAAATCCGATTCGCGCTTCGACGGCATCCCGGTTCTCATGCATTCGTCGTTGTCCGGCATGTCCAACCAGCAGCTCGGGAAGTCCGTGGGGGTGGATGAATACGTCGCCAAATTCGAACCCCGGCGCCTCGCGCAGACACTGCGTCGCCTGCTGGTCGAGAGCGACGCCTCGTCGCGGGCATGCTGAGAGGGAGCACCGATATGTCGAGCTTCAATTCCGACGAGAGCGGCCTGCTGAACGTCGTCGATGGGCGCACCAGCCTCGCCGGTTCGAACCGCATGGAAATCCTGCTGTTTTCGCTCGGAACCGGCGAAACCTTCGGCATCAACGTGTTCAAGGTGCGCGAAGTCTGCACCGCGCCTTTCATCACACGCACGCCGAACATGCCCGTTGGCGTCGAAGGGCTGATCTCGCTGCGAGGCAACGTGATCCCGGTCCTGTCGCTGGCGAAGATCCTCGGCCTTGCCCGGCCCGGCGCGCCGCTGGGCGGATCGATGATGGTGACCGAATACAGCAAGCGCACGCTCGGGTTCCTCGTCGACAGCGTGGATCGCATCATTCGTGTCGAATGGGACAAGGTCCGGGCGCCGGACAACATTTCGAGCAATGTGCAAAGCTACATCACCGCAATCACCGAGTTGCCCGATGGCAAGCTCGTTTCGATCGTCGACGTCGAGACGGTGCTGGCGACGACGTTCGGCGACGCAGTGGTCGGGAACATCGCGCCGATCGCCGGCGGCCACGAATACGACATTTTCTTCGTCGACGACTCGGGGGTGGCCCGGCGCAAGATCGCCGAGGTCCTCGACAAGCTCGGCGTCAAGCACAAGCATGCGATCAACGGGCTCGAAGCCTGGACACGGCTGCAGGGCATTGCGGGCCACGCGCAGCAGTGCGGGCGGCAGGTCGGGGAAGAGCTCGATCTCATCCTGGTCGATGCCGAAATGCCGGAGATGGACGGCTATGTGCTGACGCGCAACATCAAGGCCGATCCGCGCTTCAACGGCATTCCCGTCGTCATGCATTCGTCGTTATCGTCGGAAGCGAATCGTGCTATGGGAAAACAGGTAGGCGTCGATGCATACGTGGCAAAATTCGACGCTGACGCGCTGGCCGATACGCTGCGCCCGCTGTTGTCGAAGGGGCACTAGGCGGGGCCGGCTGCGAGACGAATACGGAGAACAGGATGTCCGACCCCAAGATGAAATTTCTCGTCGTCGACGATTTTTCGACGATGCGCCGCATCGTGCGCAACCTCCTGAAGGAACTCGGATTCACGAACGTGGACGAGGCCGAGGACGGTGCGGTCGCGCTGCAGAAGCTCAATAGTTCGTCGTTCGACTTCGTCGTCACCGACTGGAACATGCCCAACATGGATGGTCTGACGCTGCTGCAGACGATCCGGCAGACGCCCCACCTGCGGCATCTGCCGGTGCTGATGGTCACCGCCGAAGCGAAAAAGGAAAACATCATCGCGGCGGCACAGGCGGGTGCGAGCGGCTACATCGTGAAACCGTTCACCGCGGCGACGATGGCCGAAAAGCTCGAAAAGATCTTCGAAAAAATTGGCAAGAAAGCGGTTGCCTGAATGGCGCCGGCTGAACGAATAGGGAATCCGATAATGGCGAAAAAGCTGAAGCTCGACGAGACCGGTGATTCTGACGATCTGCAAGCCTTGTTCGACAGCATCGCATCCGGTCCGGCGAAATCGGAGTTCAAGGTCGTTGCCGATCCCGGTGGAGCGAGCGGTGACGACGACGAACTGCAGTCCCTGTTCGATGCGGTCGCCGCGCAGTTCGATGCTGCCGCCAGCTGCGAGCCGTCCCCGGAAAAAATCCACTCGTCGCCCGCACTTCCCGAACACAGCTGCGATGCCGTGTTCACACGGATTGGCCAGATGACGCGCCAGGTGCACAACACGCTGCGCGGGCTCGGTTCGGACAGCCTGCTCCAGGACGCGGTGCAGGCGATCCCGGACGCCCGCGAGCGGCTCAGCTATATCGCGCAAATGACCGAACAGGCCGCAAGCCGCGTGTTGAACGCAACCGACATCGCCCAGCCGATACAGAACAGGATGCATGCCGATGCGCGAAACCTCGAGGCGCAGTGGGACCGGCTGTTCGCGAACGAGCTGTCGGTCGACGAGTTCAAGGCGCTGTCGGGCAGCACGCGGGATTTTCTCGGCGAAGTCGTCAGGAGCAGCCGGGCGACGAACGAACAGCTGATGGAAATCATGATGGCCCAAGATTTCCAGGACCTGACCGGGCAGGTCATCAAGAAGGTCGTCGATCTTGCGCAGAAACTCGAAACCGAACTGCTCCAGGTGTTGCTCGAGGTGACGCCGCCACAGATGCGGGGCGACCGGCACGGCAATCTCCTCAACGGCCCGGTGATCAGTTCCGCGGGGCGCGACGACGTCGTGACGACCCAGGAGCAGGTCGACGATCTCCTCGACAGCCTCGGCTTCTGAACATCAAAGGGGACGGCGGGCAACCGCCGTTTGATGCGGCGACAGGCTGCGCCGCGGCTTTCGTCCCGGCAGTCTGCAACGATAATGCGAGAACGCCATGAGTGACTTCGCGGGAATGGAAGATCTCCTGCAGGATTTCCTGATCGAGGCCGGGGACCTGCTGTCCGGCGTCGATAACAAGCTCGTCGATCTGGAGCGCGCACCCGACGACCGCAGCTTGCTGAACGAGATATTCCGCGGCTTTCACACGATCAAGGGCGGGGCGGGCTTCCTCAACGCTGGCGAACTGGTGACGCTGTGCCACCTGACCGAGAACCTGTTCGACAATCTTCGCACGGGTGCGGTGCAGGTCACGCCCGAAGTCATGGACGTGATCCTCGAAGCCACGGGAACCGTGCGGACGATGTTTTCGCAGCTCGAACATAACGCCCGGCCCGCTGCGGCGGAGCCGGAGCTGATTGCGCGCTTGAAGCAGGCGATCGCAGGAGAGCTTTCGGCGGCGACGCCGCGGGGGGGCGCTGTCGAGCCGGTGCCCGCGGAGCGTGCGGACGTCCTGCAGCGCGGGGAGCCGGACTGGGAAGCGCTGCACGGCGCGCTCACCGGTGTGTCGGCCCGCACACCCGCGGCGGTCAAACCGGCGGTGATCGTTCCCGCGCCGCCGGCCCGGCCGCCAGAGGAAGTCATCCAGGCCGCGATCGGCCGGCGCGGGAACGACAAGCCCGACGCTGCTGCAGCGCCGGCCGGGCGGCGCGACATCGAGAGGCAGCGCGACAACTCGATCCGCGTCGACACCACCCGGCTCGACCAGGTGCTCAACCTGTCGGGCGAGATCGGCCTGACCAAGAACAGGCTCAACGCGTTGCGCAGCGACATCCTGAGCGGGCGCAATGATACCGAGACACTGCATTCGCTCGACCTCGCAGTCAGCCAGCTCGACCTGCTCGTTTCGGACCTGCAGAACGCGGTGATGAAAACCCGCATGCAGCCGGTCGGCCGGCTGTTCCAGAAATACCCGCGAATCGCGCGCGATCTTGCCCGGAACCTGGGCAAGGACGTCGAACTGGTGCTCGACGGCGAGGAAACCGAAATCGACAAGACGATGATCGAGGATCTGGCCGATCCGATCATCCATCTGATCCGCAACGCCGTCGATCACGGCGTCGAGGACCCGGCTGAACGCATCGCGAACGGCAAGCCGGAAAAGTCGGTAGTGCGTCTCGAGGCGCGCCAGGAGGGCGATCACATCATCCTGCTCGTCGCCGACGACGGGCGCGGCATGAACCCCGAGCGACTGCGCGCGAAGGCGCTGGAGAAGGGGCTCATCACCGATGAGGAATCGAACGCGATGGACGAGCGCCAGAGTTTCAACCTGGTGTTCCTGCCCGGATTCTCGATGGCGTCGCAGGTGTCCGACGTTTCGGGCCGCGGAGTCGGGATGGACGTCGTGCGGACGAACATCCAGAAGCTCAACGGCAGCATCGAGATCAAGTCGCAGCTCGGCAAGGGCACGACTTTCGTCATCAGCCTGCCCCTGACGCTGGCGATCCTGCCGGTTCTGCTGGTGCGGCTGGGCGAGCAGCCATTCGCGGTGCCGTTGTCGATGGTCAGGGAAATCCTGCCGATCGACATGCGCGAAGTCCAGGAAGTGGGCGGGCGGGCGACGATGGTGGTGCGCGGAGAAGTGCTGCCGATCCTGCCGTTGGCCGGCATGCTGGGCTGGCCGCTCGAGCGCCCGCCCGGCTACGGCGTGCTCATGCAGGCCGCGGAACTGTCCTTCATCCTCGCGATCGACAGCTTCGCCGGCCGCGAAGACGCAGTCATCAAGTCGCTCGACGATTTCAGGCCGAAAGGCGTCGCCGGCGTGACGACGCTTTCGAACGGCCAGATCGTGCTGATCCTCGACATGAAGGAGCTCCTCGGCGGCTCCGGGGATTTCCGCGGCATGGCCCGTCTGGCGCTGACTCCGCAGCACGCCGCCGCTGCCTGAGCCGGGCCCGTTGGTCGCCCGCGCGACCCGACGCGCAGGCGCGACGCGGCTGCGCTTGCGTCACCCCCTCCTGCTGCCTAGGATGAAATACGCATGGCCGTCGCCGTGCCGCGGGGAGGGGCGTCATGGCCGGCTTCGATTTCGGGTACTGGAGCAGTCTCGCGAAGCGGGATCCGGAGGCGTTCTTTCGCGCCCGCTTCGAAGCCATCGAACAGTTCATCGCGGCCCATCCGCCGGCCGAACGCGGCCGGCTACGGGAGCTGCAGCGCAGGATCGACGGCATCCGGGCGAGCGCCGGCAGCCCGATGCTGGCCACTTGCCTGCTGGGCGCGATGATGATGAAGCGGCTGGAACTCCTGCAGTTGCAATGCGAGCGGCTGCGGGCGCTCGGCGAAGTACCGAAAGCGGCCCGGCCGGAGGGCAGGGCGAGTGGTCGTCGCCCGAAGCTCAGGCAGTGAGCTCGAGAAGTGCGCCAAAAGCTTCTTCGAACTGGCGCAGTCCTTCGTCCTGCAGACGCTTTCCCACCGTCGTCATGTCGATGCCGAGCCTTTCCAGGGCAGCGAACTGCGCCCGCGCCGCCTCGACATCCCGGTCGAGCGTGCGGGCGACCGTGCCGTGGTCGCGCAGCGCCGCGAGTGTGGCGTCGGGCAGCGTGTTGACCGTCTCCGGCCCGATCAGCGGTTCGACGTACAGGAGGTCGCTGTAAGCGGGGTTCTTCGTCCCGGTGCTCGCCCAAAGCATGAACTGCGGCCGCGCGCCGGCGTTGCGCAGCTCGGCGAACGCGGCGCCGTGGAAGCGTTCGCGGTAACGCAAATACGCGAGCTTCGCCATTGCGACGGCGGATTTTCCGCGCAGCGCGAGTGCCGCGTCGCTGCCGATCTCGCCGAGCTGACTGTCGAGCAGCGTGTCCACGCGGCTCAGGAACAGGCTCGCGACCGACATCACGCGCCCGACGTCGCCTCCCGTCTGCTGCCAGGCCGCGAGGCCGCGCAGATAGGCTTCGGCGACCCCGTCGACATGCGCCAGCGAGAACATCAGCGTCACGTTCACACTCACGCCGTGGCCGGTCAGCTGCTCGATCGCTTCGAGGCCGGCGGGGGTTGCGGGCACCTTGATCAGCACGTTGTCGCGCCCGACCGCGTGCTTCAGCCGCAGCCCGGCGGCGATGGTGCGCGCCGCGTCGTGCGCGAGCGCCGGGGACACTTCGAGACTCACGTAGCCGGCATTGCCGTGGCTCTCGTCGAACAGCGGGCGCAGCAGGTCGCAGGCGCGCTGCACGTCCGGGATCACGAGCCGCTCGTAGCGGGTTTCGGCGTCGATCGCTTCGCCCTTGAGACGGGCGAGATCTTCTTCGTAGTAGCGCCCGCCCGCGATCGCCTTGTGGAAGATCGCCGGATTGGTCGTGACGCCCGCGAGGCCGTCCGCGGCGATCAGCCGGGCGAGGTGCCCTTCGTTGAGAAGCGTGCGGGAAAGATTGTCGAGCCAGACCTGCTGGCCTTCGGCGCGTACGCGGAGCAAAGGATTCATGGAGGGCTGCGGTGAGGGGTTGTTCGAAGGTTCATTGTGCTATGAATCGCCGGTCGCCGAAAGCTTGCGCGACCGTGCGGGACTCGCCTGACGCCCCGGGACGAGGGCGCCATGCGCGGGGTTGCGACGGTCGACCGCCGCCACTCCCCCATGTTCCGGGCGAGGGCGGCCGCGGGCCGGGGTCGTTCAGATCGCGACGCCCGAAGCGTCGAAAAGGCCTTCGAACAGAATCGAGCTGAGGTAGCGCTCGCCCGAGTCCGGCAGCACCACGACGATCGTCTTGCCGGCGTTCTCCGGGCGCTGGGCGACGCGGGCAGCCACCGCCACCGCGGCGCCGCAGGAGATGCCGGAGAGGATGCCTTCCTCGCGCGCGAGCCGGCGTGCGTACAGAACCGCGTCATCGTTGCTGACCGTCTCGACCGCATCGATCAGCGACAGGTCGAGCACCTTCGGCACGAAGCCGGCGCCGAGTCCCTGGATCTTGTGCGGCCCCGGCTTGAGCGGTTCTCCGGCGCGCGTCTGCGTCAGCACCGGGCTCGCTTCCGGTTCGACGGCAACCGAGACGATCGGCTTGCCGCGCGTCTCCTTGAAGTAACGCGACACGCCGGTGATCGTCCCGCCGGTGCCGACGCCGGAAATGAAGATATCGACGTTGCCGTCGGTGTCGTTCCAGATCTCCGGGCCCGTCGTCGACGCGTGGATCGCCGGATTGGCGGGGTTGTTGAACTGTTGCAGCAGCACGTAGCGACCCGGGTCGGACGCGGCGATTTCCTCGGCTTTCGCGATCGCGCCGTTCATGCCCTTGGCCCCTTCGGTCAGCACCAGCTTTGCTCCGTACGCGACGAGGAGCTTGCGACGCTCGACGCTCATCGTCTCGGGCATCGTCAGCGTGATCGGGAGGCCGCGCGCGGCGGCGACGAACGCCAGCGCGATGCCGGTGTTGCCGCTCGTCGGCTCGACGATTTCCTTGCCCGGACCGAGCAGGCCGCGTTGCTCGGCGTCCCAGATCATCGCGGCGCCGATACGGCACTTCACCGAATAGGCGGGGTTGCGGCCTTCGATTTTTGCAAGGACGGTCGCCGCGGCGCCGTCGGTGACGCGATTCAGTTTGACCAAGGGTGTCTTGCCGATCGACAAGGCATTGTCGGAATACCAGTTCGACATAATCGGGCTCCATGAAAAAGTGGAATGAACGCTCTCGGCACGGGGCCGTCCGGGGCGCCAGGGCCGGGATACGGCTCGACGAATGAACGAGAGCAGCGTCGGACAGGAAGATTACGACAGTCGGCGCCGGTTTAGCGAAGAACCTCTTCGATGAACCGTGACGGCGAGGCAGTCGGGCCCGACGCGGCGGGCGGGCGCAGCCCGTGCTTGAGGGCCCGTACCGACGTGCATGGTGAAGGGTTCTCCCCGCGAACGCCCCGATAGCGGCGCTGGCAACGGCTGCGCGTCGTATTGGCGCCTCGGTCTCTGTCATCTGGCCGTCCTCGCAGACCCTGTTTTCCCGCTCTGCGCCGACCCGCCTCCCGCGTGTGGAGCGCAGGCGACACGACGTTCGATTTCCGTACGTTCATCCGTTTTCCGATCGATCGTGTCGGTCGTTCGAGATTGTTGCGACGCAGCGATAAACGTCTTGAAGTCCTGCCGAAGTGAGCCTTTCGAGATTGCTGCGACGCAGCGGAAAGAGCGTGGCACAGACGATGCAATAAGACATTCGGGGGCCGGCTGGATCGGCGACTCGCTAATCAAGAGGAGATGGAGATAAACATGGAAGTCCTACAGGCATCACAAGTACAGGTGCTCGGTATCGACGCCGGCGGCACGATGACCGATACCTTCTTCGTGCGCGGGGATGGTCGTTTCGTCGTCGGCAAGGCGCAGAGCAACCCCGGGGATGAATCGCTGGCGATCTACAACTCGTCGGTCGACGCGCTGGCGCACTGGGGGCGGGAAGTCGACGATGTCTATCCGGAGCTGGCGACCTGCGTCTACTCGGGCACGGCGATGCTCAACCGCGTGCTGGCGCGCAAGGGCCTCGACGTCGGCCTGATCTGCAACCGCGGCTTCGAGCAGATCCATTCGATGGGCCGCGCGCTGCAAAGCTACCTCGGCTACGCGCTCGAGGACCGCATCCACCTCAACACGCACCGCTACGACGAGCCGCTGGTGCCAGTGTCGCGCACCCGTGGCGTGACCGAGCGCACCGACGTGCAGGGCAAGGTCGTGATCCCGCTGCGCGAGGACGAAGTGCGCCAGGCCACCCGGGAGCTGGTCGAGGCCGGTTCCCAGGCGATCGTCATCTGCCTGCTGCAGTCGCACAAGAACGAGAAAAGCGAGCAGCGCGCCCGCGACCTCGCCAGGGAAGAGCTCAAAGCGCTCGGCGTCGACATCCCGGTCTTCGCCTCGGTGGACTACTACCCGTCGCGCAAGGAAAGCCATCGCATGAACACGACCATTCTCGAAGCCTATGGCGCGGAGCCGTCGCGCCAGACGCTGAAGAAGGTCAGCGACCGCTTCAAGAAGCACGGCGCGAAGTTCGACCTGCGGGTGATGGCGACGCATGGCGGCACGATCAGTTGGAAGGCGAAGGAGCTCGCCCGCACGATCGTGTCCGGCCCGATCGGCGGCGTGATCGGATCGAAACTGCTGGGCGAGTACCTCGGCGACGAGAACATCGCATGCTCGGACATCGGCGGCACGTCCTTCGACGTTGCGCTGATCACCAAGGGCAGCTTCGCGATCAAGTCCGACCCCGACATGGCGCGCCTGGTGCTCTCCTTGCCGCTCGTCGCGATGGACTCGGTCGGCGCCGGCGCAGGCAGCTTCGTGCGCCTCGACCCGTACTCGAAGTCGCTCAAGCTCGGACCCGACAGCGCCGGCTACCGCGTCGGCACCTGCTGGCCGGAAAGCGGGCTGGATACGGTGTCGGTTTCCGACTGCCACGTCGTGTTGGGGTATCTGAACCCGAACAACTTCCTCGGCGGCGCGATCAAGCTCGACGTGCAGCGTGCGCGCGATCACATCAAGGTGCAGATCGCCGACCCGCTGGGCCTGTCGGTCGAGGATGCCGCGGCCGGCGTCATCGAGCTGCTCGACCTCACCTTGTCCGAGTACCTGCGCGCGAACATCAGCGCGAAGGGCTACAACCCGGCCGAGTTCACGTGCTTCTCGTACGGCGGCGCCGGCCCGGTGCATACCTACGGCTACACCGAAGGGGTCGGCTTCAAGGACGTCGTCGTGCCCGCGTGGGCGGCCGGTTTCTCGGCCTTCGGCTGCGCCTGCGCCGACTTCGAGTACCGCTACGACAAGTCGGTCGATCTGGGTGTCGCCCAGCTTGCGAGCGACGCCGAGAAGGCCGCTGCGTGCGCAACCTTGCAGGAAGCCTGGAGCGAGCTCGCGACGAAGGTGATCGAGGAGTTCGTCATCAATGGCTACAAGCCCGAAGACGTGATTCTGATCCCCGGCTACAAGATGCAGTACATGGGCCAGTTGAACGACCTCGAGATCGTCTCGCCGGTGTCCACCGCCGCGACCGCCGCCGACTGGCAGCAGATCATCGAGGCCTTCGAGAACATGTACGGCCGGGTTTATGCGAAGTCCGCCCGCTCGCCGGAGCTGGGCTTCTCGGTTACCGGCGCGATCCTGCGCGGCACCGTCGTGACCCAGAAGCCGGTGCTGCCGGAAGACCCGGACTGCGGCCCGACGCCGCCGAAAGAGGCCTACCTCGGCACGCGGCCGTTCTATCGCAAGAAGAAATGGGTCGATGCCGCGCTGTGGAAGATGGAAGCGCTCAAGGCGGGCAATCACATCGTCGGCCCCGCAATCATCGAATCGGATGCGACGACTTTCGTGGTGCCGGACGGCTTCGAAACCACGATCGACAAGCACCGCCTGTTCCATCTCAAAGAAGCCCGGTAGTCGCCGGGTCGCCCCAAGGCTGGCAGCGCGCCCCCTCCGGGGGGCGACGCCGAAGGCGGCTTGGGGGCCAATCATTCACTGAGGAGACACGACCATGAACATGATGACGACCAAGGAAGTCGGCTTTGCCGACCTGCTGAAGAACGGTCAGACGCTCAAGCAGTTCCGTGACGGCATCCTGGAGCGCACCAAGACCTCCGGCCACTACAACGGCCTGGAGAAGCTGGAACTGCGTGACTCGGACCCGATCGGCTATGAAAAGCTGTTCTCGAAGCTGCGCGGCGGCCTGGTGCATGCGCGGGAAACCGCGAAGAAGATCGCCGCCAGCCCGATCGTCGAGCAGGAAGGCGAGCTGTGCTTCACGCTGTACAACGCGGTCGGCGACTGCGTGCTGACTTCGACCGGCATCATCATCCACGTCGGCACGATGGGCGCGGCGATCAAGTACATGATCGAGAACAACTGGGAAGGCAACCCCGGCATCAATCCCGGCGACATGTTCACGAACAACGACTGCTCGATCGGCAACGTGCACCCGTGCGACATCGCGACGATCGTGCCGATCTTCTGGGAAGGCCGGCTGATCGGCTGGGTCGGGGGCGTGACGCACGTGATCGACACCGGCGCGGTGACGCCGGGCTCGATGTCCACCGGCCAGACGCAGCGCTTCGGCGACGGCTACATGATCACCTGCCGCAAGACCGGCATCAACGACGAGCCGCTGCGCGACTGGCTGCACGAGTCGCAGCGCTCGGTGCGCACGCCGAAGTACTGGATCCTCGACGAGAAGACGCGGATTGCCGGCTGCCACATGATCCGCGAGCTGGTCGAGGACGTGATCCGCGCCGACGGCATCGAGGCCTACGAGAAGTTCGCCTACGAAGTCATCGAGGAAGGCCGTCGCGGCCTGATGAACCGGATCAAGGCGATGACGCTGCCGGGCACCTACCGCAAGGTGTCCTTCGTCGATGTGCCGTTCAAGCACGAGGACGTTCAGGTGTCGTCGGCGTTCGCGAAGCTCGACTCGATCATGCATTCGCCGTGCGAGATGACGATCAAGGCCGACGGCAAGTGGCGCCTCGACTTCGAAGGCGCGAGCCGCTGGGGCTGGCACACTTTCAATGCCCACCAGGTCGCGTTCACGTCGGGCATCTGGGTGATGATGTGCCAGACGCTGGTGCCGACGCAGCGCATCAACGACGGCGCGTACTTCGCGACCGAGTTCCATCTGCCCAAGGGCACCTGGTGCAACCCCGACGACCGGCGCACCGGCCACGCCTACGCCTGGCACTTCCTGGTGTCGGGATGGTCGGCGCTGTGGCGCGGTTTGAGCCAGTCCTACTTCAGCCGCGGCTACCTCGAAGAGGTCAACGCCGGCAACGCCAATACATCGAACTGGCTGCAGGGCGGGGGCATCAACCAGGACGGCGAGATCCACGCGGTGAATAGTTTCGAAGCATCGAGCTGCGGCACCGGTGCCTGCGCGGTCAAGGACGGCCTGAACCACGCCGCCGCGATCTGGAACCCGGAAGGCGACATGGGCGACATCGAGATCTGGGAAATGGCCGAGCCACTGCTGTACATGGGCCGCAACGTCAAGGCCAACTCGGGCGGCTACGGCAAGTACCGCGGCGGCTGCGGCTTCGAGACGCTGCGCATGGTGTGGAACGCCCAGGACTGGACGATGTTCTTCATGGGCAACGGCTTCATGAACAGCGACTGGGGAATGATGGGCGGCTATCCGGCGGCAACCGGCTACCGCTTCGAAGCCCACAAGACGGGGCTCGAGCGTCGCATCGCCAACGGCGAAAGCCTGCCGCTGGGCGGTGACATCGACCCCGCCGCGCCGACCTACGAGCACAACATCGACGCGACCGCACGGATCAAGCGCGACAAGCAGTGCATGACCACCGAGGACTGCTACGACAACCACGACCTGTACCTGAACTACCTGCGTGGCGGCCCGGGCTTCGGCGATCCGTTCGACCGCGAGCCGAAAGCGATCGAGAAGGACCTGAACGAGAAATTCCTGCTGCCGGAATTCGCGAAGAAGGTTTATGGCGCGGTGTTCACGCAGGACGCGAAGGGCGTGTTCAGCGTCGATGCGGCCGCAACCCAGGCCCGTCGCGCGGAACTGCGCAAGGAACGTCTGGCCCGTGCGGTGCCGGTGCGCGAATGGATGAAGGAAGAGCGCGAACGCATCATCAACAAGCACGCTTCGCAGGCGGTGCAGCACATGTTCGCCACGAGCTTCGCGCTGTCGGAGAAGTTCACCAAGCAGTTCAAGGACTTCTGGAGCCTGCCGGACGACTGGCAACTGCTCGAGACCGAGCTCGGTGTGCCGACCTACGGTTCCAAGCACCGCATGGACCTGTCGCTGATGCCGGGCGTCACGACCGTCGTCCAGGTCGAAGAGTGAACTTCCCACCGAACGAACACCCGAATCAAGGAGCAGGAAATGACCTACACGAATGAGCAGGTTTCGCACCTGGTCGAGGGCACGCTCGACTGGGACACGACTTTCCGCATGCTGTCGATGCCGAAGGACAACGAGCGCTTCGGCCAATACCTCGCCGCGCTGCAGAGCAAGGTCGGCTTCAAGGATCGCATCGTGTTGCCGCTGTCGCCGCACATGTACATCGTGCAGTCGGCGAAGACCAAGCAGTGGATCATCAAGTGCGACTGCGGCCACGAGTTCTGCGACTACACCGACAACTGGAAGATGCATGCGTTGATCCACGTGCGCGACACTGAAGAGGCGATGGCCGAGGTCTATCCGAAGCTGATGGCGCCCGACACGAACTGGCAGGTGTACCGTGAATACTTCTGCCCGACCTGCGGCGTGATGCACGACGTCGAGGCGCCGACGCCGTGGTACCCGGTGATCCACGACTTCGAGCCGGACATCGAAGCGTTCTACAAGGACTGGGTCGGCTTGCCGGTGCCCGAACGCGCGGCGTAAGCCGCGCCGGCCGGGCGAATGCCCGGCGGCTGCAAAGCCGGCGCTTCCGTGCGGGAAGCGTCGGTCGGGGCCGACAGCCAGGCCCCCTTTCTTCTCCCGATCACCACAGCAGTTCATGCAAGGCGAATGCCCTGCAGGGGGCCTGCTGTGCAAAAACAAATATCAGGCGCGCCGATCCGGGGCGTGAAGGAGACATTGATGTTGCGTCGATTCAGAAAATATGGCGGCGGCGCGCGCGGTGCCGTGACGTTGATGACGTCGTCCGCGCCCCTCGTGATCGTCGGCGGACTTCTCTATGCCGGCCTGTTCGTCAAGGCCGAGGCGGTCGTGCAGAAGGTCGAGCCGCCGCCGATTGAGCGGCGCGACACGTTCTACGCCGTCGCCGCTCCGGACGGCCACGTGGTGTGGGCGGCGGGGACGGGCGGCAAGATCGTCCGCAGCGAGGACGGCGGTCAGTCGTGGGTGCGCCAGGCGTCGAATACCGAAGCCAATCTGCAGGGTATCGCGGCGTGGGACAGCGATAACGCGATGGCCGTGGGCAATGACGGCGTCGTGATCGTGACGGATGACGGCGGCCGGAGCTGGACGCGTGCCGAAATTCCTTCGAGCACCAATCCGAACAAGCTGTTCCGCGTCCGCATCGCCGGCAATGCGGCATGGGCTGTCGGCGAATTCGGCGCCGTGCTGCGCTCGACCGACCGCGGCGCGAACTGGTCTCGCGTGCTCCCCGAAGAGGACCGCGCGTGGAACGACATCACTTTCGTCGGCGACGCGGGCTGGCTCGTGGGCGAGTTCGGCGCCGTGATGCGCACGGCCGACGGCGGCGCGACCTGGGAGTCGGTGGCAACGCCGAACGAGGTGAGCCTGATGAGCGTCGCGTTCCGGGACGCCGAGCATGGCGTTGCCGTCGGACTCGCCGGCACGCTGCTCGTCACCGAAGACGGCGGGGCGTCGTGGCAGCAGGTGCCCGCTTTCACTCGCGAACACCTCTACGCGGTGATGTGGGACGAGGACCGCTGGCTCGCCGTCGGCGACAAGGGCGAGATGGCCACGGCGCAAGCCGATGCGCAGCAATGGCAGCTCGGGCGCGTGGCCGAAGGCGACGTGTCCTGGCGCACCGGTCTCGCCCGTGCGGGAACCCGCTATTTCCTTGCCGGCAGCAATCTCGCCGTACTCGACAGCGGCACGCTGAGCGTCGCCGGCCACAAGCGGATGTGAGGGGACGAGGATGAAAAACACGACATTCGGCAAGGTCGATCAGGCCTTCGCTTTCCTGATCCGCTTTCGCGCGCTCGTCGTCGCGGCGGTCGCGCTGGTGACGCTGGCGATGGGCTACCAGGCGAGCCAGATCGAGGTGAAGACGATCTTCAGCGACCTGCTCCCCAAGGACCATCCGTACGTCGCCGTGAACCAGCGCTTCAAGCAGACCTTCGGCGGTTCGAACATGGTCAGCATCATGATCGAGGCCAGGGACGGCGACATCTTCAACCCGGCGGTGCTGGGCAAGGTGCAAAAGCTCACCGTCGACCTGCAGCAGGTCGAAGGCGTCGATACCTACCAGATCATTTCGCTCGCATCGAAGAAGATCAAGGAGGTGCGCGCCTCGACCGAGGGCGTCGAGTCGCGTCCGCTGATGTGGCCCGAGCTGCCGCGCAGCGCCGCCGAGCTCGCGGCGCTGAAAGCCTCGGTGCTCAACAATCCGCTGGTCTATGGTCCCTATGTTTCGACAGACCTGAAGGCGACGCTGGTCACCGTCGATTTCAACGACGGCAACATGGACTACACGCGTGCGTTCAACCAGCTGATGGCGTTGGTCGAGGAGGCGAGTGGCGACGGCGTCGAGGTCCGCATCGTCGGCGAACCGGTGCTCTACGGCTGGGTGAACCACTACCTGCACGAGACGCTGATGATCTTCTTTGCCGCAGTGGCTGCGCTGGTCGCGCTGCTGTGCCTGATCACCCGCACCTGGCACGGCACGATCCTGCCGCTGCTCGCCGGCACGGTGAGTGCTGTCTGGGCGCTGGGGGCGGCGCGGCTGATGGGGTTCCACCTCGATCCGCTGGTCGTCGTCGTCGCGTTCCTGATCACGGCACAGGCGATCTCGAACTCGGTGCAGCTCATCGCGCGCTTCGACGACGAGATCGGCCACGGCATCGCATCCGCAGCAGCCGCGGCGCGGGCGAGCGCACGCAACCTCTTCAAGCCGAGCATGCTCGCGATCGTCGCCGACGCCGGCTGCGTGCTGGTGGTCGCGCTCACGCCGATTCCGCTGCTGCAGAAGATCTCGTTCATCGGCACGGTGTGGGTGCTGACGATTCTCGTCAGCGCGCTGATCCTCACTCCGGTGATGCTGTCGTGGTTCGGCGCCCGCCAACGCTACATCCACCCGATCGACATCAATCCGGTGCTGATGCGCATCCTCGGGCTGTGCTCGGCGATCGTCACGACGCGCTGGCGTTATGCCGTGCTCGGCGCGGCCGGTGCCGCCTTCGTGGTCTCGGGGCTGTATGCGTTCAACCTGAAGGTCGGCGACGCCAATCCGGGTTCGCCGATCCTGTGGCCGGACTCGAGATACAACCGCGACGCCGCGGAGATCAACCGCCAGTTCCAGGGCTCGGACCGGATGTTCGTCGTCGTCGCCGGGAACCAGCCCGGTGCGCTGCGCGAACCCGAAGTGCTCTCCAGCATGACGCGCTTCCAGAAGTACATGGAGGCCCAGCCGGAAGTCGGCGGCAGCATCTCGCTCGCCGACATCCTGCCGCAGGTCAAGCGCGTGCTGCGCGAAGGCAACCCGATGTACCAGGAGCTCGGGCAGACGAGCGACGAGAACGGCGAGCTGATGTACATGTTCGTCTCCGGCTCCGACCCCGGCGACATGGACCGCTATGCCGACGCCGACGCGAAGAACGGCGCGGTGACGCTGTTCTTCCGCGACCACCAGGGCGAGACGATCCGCACCGCAATCGCCCGCGTGCGCGACTACGTCGCGCAGCACCCGATCAAGGATGCGCAGTATCTGCTGGCCGGCGGCCTCGTCGGCGTGCTCGCCGCAGTCAATGAAGTGATCCTGGCCGGCCAGATCGAGGCCATCGCGCTCGCGCTGCTGGTGCTGGTGGTGTGCTGCACGGTCACCTACCGGTCCACGGTCGCCGGAGTGTTCTTCATGATCCCGGTGCTGCTGTCGAACACGATCACGTTCAGCTACATGGCGTGGGCGGGCATCGGCATGAACATCAACACGCTGCCGGTGGTCGCGCTGGGAATCGGCCTCGGCGTCGATTACACGTTCTATATCGTCGATGGCATCCGCGAGAACCTGCACCGCTCGCGCAACGTCGAGCATGCCATCGTCAATGCGCTGATGGGCCCCGGCAAGGGCGTGCTGATCACCGCGATGACGCTGATCACCAGCGTCGTGCTGTGGCACTTCTCGTCGCTGCGGCTGCAGGCCGACATGGGTGTGCTGATCGCGCTGTGGCTGTTCATCTCGGCCTTCAGTGCGCTGTTCATCATGCCCGCGATGGTCTATGTGTTCCGGCCCGAATTCATCGTCGGCAGCAAGCGCCGCCCGATCGTGCAGGCCGACCTGGCGATGGCCGGCTGACGCCGCCCGTCACCCAACGAAATCTTCAAGGCAGTCAAAAACACAAGGAAGGAGCGAGGAGATGAAGCGCAAGGGAGTGGCGAAGATGAAGATGGCCTCCGTCGTGATGGCGGCCGCCGTCGCAGCGGTCGTGGGCGGCCCCGCGCAGGGCGCCGAAGGCGAGGAGGGCGGCAGTTCGTGGGGCGAGGATTTCAGCTTCAACCTGTCGGGCTATGCGCGCGGCTGGCTGGGGGTGAACCTGCAGAACCAGCCTGAGCTGGAGGCGATCGACAAGGACAGCAAGGGCAAGCTGTCGATGGTGCGCGGCTCGCTGCTGCTCGACGCCGACGCGAAGACCGGGCCGGTCAAGTGGAAGGCGATCGGCCGCGCGGACCGCGAGCACAAGACCAGCTACCTCAACGACCTGGAGCGGCTGCGCACGACGAACGACACCGCCGTCGGGGGGCACAGCAGCAGCATTCTCGACAACTACAACAACACCGAGCTGCGCGAGTTCTGGGCGGAAATGGCGTTCGGCGAGCGCACCACGGTGAAGATCGGCAAGCAGCAACTGGTGTGGGGCGAGTCGGACTTCTTCCACGCGATGGACCTCGTGCATGGCTACGACCTGTCGTGGCACCTGTACTTCGAGCCCGAGAACGAGGAATGGCGCAAGCCGCTGACGCTGATCTCGACGAAGATCCGCGTCCCGGAAGCCGACGGCATGCTCGCCGCGTATGTCCGCCCCGGCTGGGATCGCTGCGAAGACATCGGCAACACCTACGATATCAAGGGCGGCCGCTGGTTCTTCCAGCCTTACCGCGGCTTCGATCTCAGCGCGGTGACCGACAAGGACTGCGACCATCCGGACGGCGACCGCGACGACCTCACCGGGGGCGTGCGCTGGTCGGGCGAAGCCTACGGCCTGAGCTATTCGCTGGCCTGGCTCACGACGTTCTCGGTCGATCCGGTCGCGAACTCGTCGTTCAAGCCGTACAAGAAGGCGCCGAGCGGCTCGGTGTTCGACCTGATCCATCCGCGCGTCGACGTCTTCGGGGCGACGGTGAGCGGCTACAGCGGAACGCTCGACGCGGTGCTCAGCGCAGAGATGGCCTACACCGAGGATCAGCCTTTCAACGTCGGCACCGGTGCATTTCACGCGCCGCGCGTGCCGGGCAATGTCGGCGTCGGTCTGGGCGGGGTGAAGAAGAAGAACACCCTGACGACGATGCTGCGCATCGACAAGGACCTCGACCTGCAGGGCCTGTTTGGCACGTCGCGACCGTCGTTCTCGTCGATCCAGCTGTTCAACACGCAGGTGCTCGGCTTCGACCGCTCCGACGACCTCGTGCGACTGTTCGCATACGGCACGCCGCTGACCGAGCACAACACGATCCTGACGGCATTCACGACGCTCAATTACCGCAACGACACGATCAACCCCGGCTTCGCGATCGGATTCGATCTCACCCACGGCGGCGGCTTCGCCATCCCGAGCGTGTCGCTGACGCTGTCCGACCAGTGGCTCGCGCGGATCGAAGCGGACATTTTCTGGAGCGGCAACAAATCCAACAAGGTGCAGTTCAGCGACCAGCCGTCGCAGTTGTTCGGCTATTTCGACAACGCCAGCCAACTCGTTTTTCGCTTGACCCGGCAGTTCTGACAAGGAGGAGACCACGATGCAAAACGCTACCCAATCCGTTGCCCGCCCGCCCGCTCCCCGCGCGGCCCTCGCGGCCGCCCTCGGCCTGATGCTGCTGTTGCCGACGCACGGCGTGTCCGCGAAGGAGCTCGAGGCCGGGCTCGTCATCGGCAAGGACAACTACGACGCCGTCAAGAACGACACCTTCGAGAACAAGACCATCGCCAGCATGGTCCCGGAAAAGCTCGAATCGATGATCAAGAACTACGACCTGACGATCAAGCTGGCCCACTCGAAGAAGATCGAGATGGACCCGAAATACGTCGAGGCGACGAAGAGCGGGTCGAAGGACGTCAAGTTCAACCCCGAGGACCGCACGATCAGCGGATGGAAGGCCGGGATGCCGTTCCCGCCCGACACGATCAAGCTCGACGACCCTCACGCCGGCGACAAGGTCATCTGGAACCTGCGCGCCGCGACCTACGGCGCGACGATGGACCTGCGCGACATCGCGTGGGTGTTCCTCGATGCGAAGAAAGGGTACGAGCGCGTCCAGGCGTTCCAGTCGCGCCGCTACTACATGGAAGGCCGGCTCGACGGCGGACCGGCGTCGGTCGGCGACGGCGACGTTTCGCAGAAAACCTATTTCGTCGCCCACTACCCGCAGGATATCCGCGGGCTGGGCACGTTCTCGGTGCGCTACAACCAGGCCGACTCGAAGAAGCCCGACGATTCCTACGCGTACCTGAAGTCGGTGCGGCGCACGCGGCGCCTGTCCGGCGGGGCGTGGATGGATCCGATCGGCGGTACCGACCAGCTTTACGACGACTGGGACATCTGGGACGCCTGGCCGACGAAATACGTCGAGAACAAGCTGATCGAAAAGCGCTGGGTGCTCGCGATCGCGCACAGCCCGGAGATGAGCGTCGATACGTCGCAGGCATGGACCGAGCCGCAGAAGCGCTTCCCGCGCATCAACATGAGCGAGCCGCCGTACTGGAACCCGGCGAAGGACGTGGAATGGGAGCCGCGCGAAGTATATGTCGTCGAAGGCACGCCGCCGCCCGAGCACCCGTACAGCAAGAAAGTGGCGTACATCGAAGTCGATTTCCCGCGGCCGTACCTCGGCTATGCGCTCGACCGCAAGGGCGAGTTCTGGAAGATGTTCATCTTCCAGAACCGGCCCGACGTCGGCGACGACGGCTACCAGGCAGTGATGCCGGTGATCGGCCACATCATCGACGTCAAGCGCGGCCATGCCACCAACTGGTCGTCGAACATGAAGTCCAACCCGAAAGGCGTGAAGGACACCGACGTGTCGCTGAACGTCCTCGAGGAAGTCGCGACCGGCGCGGGCCGCTAACCGCCCACGCCACCGCATCCTGTGCCGGCACCCTGTCCTCCCCTCGTCCGCCCCTGGCCCGTTTCGGGGGCGGACATTTTTCCCGCCGTGCGGGCAGGGCGGAACCGGGGCGGAGCGTGGCATCGACGACAAGGGGAGGAGGACTCCGACATGAACAGCTACATGCCCCAAGGCTATGAATGGCGCACGACGCGCCTGGCGCAGTTCATTGCGCGCCACGGCTACCGCGACCTCGACGATCTGCGCGAGCGCGCGGCCCGCCAACCCGAACCGTTCTGGGACCAGGTGCTCGACGCGATCGGGCTCGACTGGGCGACGCCGTACCGCCAGACCCTCGACCTCGCCGACGGCGTGATGTGGCCGAAGTGGTTCGTCGGCGGCCGGCTCGACCTCGTCGATAACCTCGTCGGCAAGCACGCCCGCGCAACGCCGGAGAAGATCGCGATCCGCTGGGAAGGGGACGGCGGCGAACTGCGCACGCTGAGCTATGCCGCGCTCGCCGACGAGGTCGAACGCGTCGCCGCCGGATTGCGCGCGCTCGGCGTCAGCGAGGGCGAGCGCATCGCGCTGTACCTGCCGATGGTTGCCGAAGCGGTCGTGACGATGCTCGCGGCGACGCGCATCGGCGCCGTCTTCATCCCGTTCTTTTCCGGCTACGGCGCCGATTCGGTCGCGCAGCGCGTCGCCGACTGCGAGGCGCGCGTGCTGGTGTGCGCGAACGGCTACTTCCGCCGCGGCAAGCGCGTGCCGATGCTCGCGGACGCCCGTGCCGCAGCGCGGGCCTGCCCGTCGCTGCGTCATCTCGTCGTCGTCGACCGCCTCGGCCTCGGGCCGCTGGCGGCGAACGACGGCATTGCACAGTCGTTCGCCGAAGTGGATTTCCGCACGTTGCAGGCCGCCTCGCCCGACCGCAGCCCTGCGTCTGCGGCCTGGCCGGCCGACCAGACGCTGATGCTGATCTACACGTCAGGCACCACCGGCAAGCCGAAAGGCGTCGTCCACACCCACGCCGGCTTTCCGGTGAAGGCGGCGCAGGACCTGCTGATGGCTTTCGACCTGCGCGCTGACGACACGCTGATGTGGGTCACCGACATGGGCTGGCTGATGGGGCCGTGGATGGTCTATGGCGGGTTGATGCTGGGAGCGACGCTGGTGCTCTACGAGGGCACGCCCGATTACCCCGACGCCGGGCGGCTGTGGCACGTGGTCGAACGCCACGGAGTCACGCATTTCGGCCTGTCGCCGACGCTGGTGCGCCTGCTGATGGCGAACGACGCGAGCCTCCCCGCGCCGGGTGCGCTCGATACGCTGCGGGTGTTCGGCTCGACCGGCGAGGCGTGGAACGAGGCGCCGTGGCAGTGGCTGTTCGAGCAGGTCGGCCGCTCGCGACGCCCGATCATCAACTATTCGGGCGGCACCGAGATCGGCGGCGGCATCCTCGCGTGCTTTCCCGGATTGCCGCAGAAGCCATGCGCGTTCGACGGGCCGATTCCGGGCATGGCGGTCGAGGTGCTCGACAGCGACGGACGCCCGGTGCGCGGCAGCGTCGGCGAGCTCGCGATCCGCCAGCCGTGGCCGGGCATGACGCACGGCTTCTGGCGCGACGCCGAGCGTTACCGCGAGGCCTACTGGTCGGTGTGGCCGGATGTGTGGGTGCATGGCGACTGGGCGCGCGTGGACGCGGACGGCTACTGGTTCGTCCACGGGCGCAGCGACGACACGATCAAGATCGCCGGCAAACGGGTCGGCCCGGCGGATTTCGAGTCGGCGCTGGTGTCGCACCCGCTGGTCGTCGAGGCAGTGGCGGTCGGCATCCCCGACGAGCTCAAGGGCGAGACGGCGGTGTGCTTCGTCACCGTCGCCGACAGCGAGGCGCTCGCGGCGCGGCCGTGGCAGGCGTGGGAGGTGGAACTCGTCGACCACGTCGGTCGCCAGCTCGGCAAGCCGCTGCGTCCGGCGCACGTGCACCGCCTTGAGGCGATCCCGAAGACGCGCAACGGCAAGACGGTGCGCCGGGTGATGCGCAGCGCCTACCTCGGCACCGCCCTCGGCGACTTGTCGTCGATCGAGAATCCGGCCGCGATCGACGCGGTCGGCACGCTCCGGCCATCCGCGCAAGCCGTTCCGGATGCGATCGGAACATGATTTTTTACCAGGAGAACCTTATGAGCAAAGTGTATCCGGACGCCGGTTCGGCGCTGGCCGACGTCGTACGGGACGGCCAGACCGTCGCGGTCGGAGGCTTCGGCCTGTGCGGCATCCCCGAGCAGCTGATCCACGGCCTGCGCGACGCCAAGGTCAAGGACCTGACTGTGATCAGCAACAACGCAGGCGTCGACGGCATCGGCCTCGGCCTGCTGCTCGAGACGCGGCAGATCCGCAAGATGGTCGCGTCCTACGTCGGCGAGAACGCCGAGTTCGAGCGCCAGCTCCTGTGCGGCGAGTTGGAAGTCGAGCTCACGCCGCAGGGCACGCTCGCCGAGAAGCTGCGCGCCGGCGGCGCCGGGATCCCGGCTTTCTACACCCGCACCGGCGTCGGCACCCTCGTCGCCGAAGGCAAGGAGGAGCGCGACATCGACGGCCAACGCTATCTGCTCGAACACTCGCTGACCGCCGACGTCGCCCTCGTCAAGGCGTGGAAGGCCGACCGGGCGGGCAACCTCGTCTACCGCAAGACCGCGCGCAACTTCAATCCGGTGGTCGCCACCGCCGGGCGCATCACCGTCGCGGAAGTCGAGGAGCTGGTGGATACCGGCACGCTCGATCCCGACCACATCCACACCCCCGGCGTCTTCGTCCAGCGTATCGTCATCAATCCGCGCCCGACGAAACACATCGAACAACGCACCGTGAGGGAGGGATGACCATGGCCTGGACACGCAACGAGATGGCGCGGCGCGCGGCGCAGGAGCTGCGCGACGGTTACTACGTGAACCTCGGCATCGGCATGCCGACGCTGGTCGCGAACCATATCCCCGATGGCATGGACGTGTGGCTGCAGTCGGAAAACGGCCTGCTCGGCATCGGGCCGTTTCCGACCGACGCCGAGGTCGACGCCGATCTCATCAACGCCGGAAAGCAGACCGTCACGACGCTCGCCGGCAGCAGCATCTTCAGCAGCGCCGGCTCCTTCGCGATGATCCGCGGCGGCCACATCGATCTGGCGATCCTCGGCGCGATGCAGGTCAGCGAGCACGGCGACCTCGCCAACTGGATGATCCCGGGCAAGCTGGTGAAAGGCATGGGCGGGGCGATGGACCTGGTGGCCGGAGTGCGTCGCGTGGTGGTGATGATGGAGCACTGCAGCAAGGGCGGCGAGCCGAAGATCCTGCGCCGCTGCGAACTGCCGCTGACGGGGGCAGGGGTCGTGAACCGCATCATCACCGACCTGTGCGTGCTCGACGTCACGCCCGGAGGGTTGCGGTTGCGGGAAACGGCGCCGGGAGTCGGCATCGAGGACGTCATTGCGCGAACCGGCGCGCCGGTCGACGTCGAGGAGATGGTGGTCGGCTGAACGGTCGAATTCGCCGCGGCTTTTTGCCGGGCGATCCGGCGCGTGTGACTGGCCGAAGTCGAGTCGCGCGCTTGCGCAGCGGCCCGGACCAGCGTCCGTTCGATTTTCGGACGCCGTCCGACGCCGACCGTCCGGAATCCGGACGGTCGGCAGTTTCGCCTCCCCGACCCTACGCCGAGGAGTGCCTTGCCATCAGAGTGTGAAGAGATGTTTCCTTTGATGTGCCGCATGGCATTCATTTTGTTATTCTGTTAAGGCTGCGACGGATGCTGGTGTCACAGCTTTCGATCGGCCGCAGAGCCGACCATCCAAAACGCGTTCGATGCGCCTTCGCGGGCAGAATCCACAAGACTTCATCCAATGGCCGTGCTTGCCTCGGCCCGCCGCGAAGCACGCCCGAGGAGGAGACTTGATGACACGGATGCCGGAAGGGCAGATATTTTCCGACCCCCGCAACGACATGGCAGTGATGGCGGCCTGGGAACGCTTTCTCGACGGCGGCCGACCCGCCGATTCGCTGCGCACGCTCATTGATGGATCGTGGCAGCGCTGCCAGCAGCAGAATGTCGACCCGGACAAGTGCAGTGCGCCGCCCCCGGTCGAGGAATCGACGCTCTTCTCGCTCAAGCAGCACAACAGCGAACTGCTCGAAGCAAGCGCGCCGATCATGGCCTGTGCACGGGATTTCCTCGCTGAAACCGGCACGATGATGGTGCTCGCGGACACGAGTTGCACGATCCTGTCGATGGAAGGTGACGACCCGACGCTCGGGGTCGCCGAAAGCATCCACCTGATTCCCGGCGTGTCCTGGACCGAACGGGTCTGTGGCACCAACGCGATCGGTACGGCGCTTGCGGTCGGGGAGCCGGTGCAGATCCATTCGGCCGAGCATTACTGCGCCGGCATCAAGCGCTGGACTTGCTCGGCAACCGTGATCCGCCATCCGCACGATGGCGAAATCATCGGCGTCGTCGATGTCTCCGGATTGTCGGAAAGCTACAGCCGGCAAAGCCTCGCGCTGGTCGTGACGACCGCCAGCCGCATCGAGAGCAAGATCGCGATGCGCGAGATGGAGCGGCGCTACGTGCTGCTCGAGGCGTCGCTGTCGCGCTGGTCCGGAGCAACGGCCGGACTGGTGCTGTTCGACCGCCGGGGGTATCCGGTCAAGATGAACGAGATCGCGCAGGCGGCGATGTCGGCCTTGGGCGCCGAAATCGATCTCGCCAAGCCGCGCCGCATGCCGGAGCTGGCGATCGACGAGCACGGACAGTTGCGGCAGACCTTCGCCCTGCCTGCATGGCTGCAGCGGGAATGGCTCGAGCCGGTGGTCGATAGCCGTGGCCAGCGCCTTGGGACACTGCTCGTCGTGCCGTTGCCGCGCTTGGGGCGCGCCGTGTCCGGCGAAGGCGCACGGGACTTGTCACGCGAGCCTGCGCGTCGGGAGGCGAATATTCCCGCCGGTTTCGCAACGATTGTCACGTGCGACCCGGGGCTACGCGAGGCGGTGCGCAAGGCCGACCAGCTGGCGCGCTCGAAAGTGCCGGTGCTGCTGCTCGGCGAGACCGGCGTCGGCAAGGAGGAGTTCGCGCAGGGGCTGCACAAGGCGAGCCCGTTCCGCGACGGTCCTTACGTCGCGCTGAACTGTGGAGGACTGACGCGGGAACTGCTCGCGAGCGAACTGTTCGGTTATGTCGAGGGCGCGTTCACCGGTGCGCGCCGTGGCGGTCTGGTCGGCAAGATCGAGGCCGCGAACGGCGGCACGCTGTTCCTCGACGAGATCGGCGAGATGCCGCTCGACCTGCAGCCGCACCTGTTGCGCGTGCTCGAACAAAGCGAAATTTACCGGCTCGGCGAGAACGTGCCGCGCAAGGTCAATTTCCGCCTCGTCGCGGCGACTCACCGCGACCTGCGCAAGGAAGTCGCCGACGGGCGCTTCCGCATGGACTTTTACTATCGCGTCGCGGTGACGTCGGTCCGCATTCCGCCGCTGCGCGAGCGCTGCGGCGACGTGCGTGCGCTGGCGGAGCATTTCGTCGAGCGCTTCTGCAAGCAGCACGACCTCGGGCCGCGCCGGCTCGACAACGAACTGCTCGTGCATCTCGAAAACTATGCGTGGCCGGGCAACGTGCGGGAGCTGCGCAACGTCATCGAGAGCATGCTGCTGATGAGCGACCAGGAATGCGTCGGCCTCGACGCACTGCCGCCTGAGCTGATGTCCGGCACGGAGGCCGATGCAACGGGTTTCCCGCTTCCGGCGGGACGCGTGGCCCCTGCCGTTGCGTCCGTGAGCAGCATTGCGCAAGGCGAAGCGGAGCTGATCCGTCGCGCGATCGCCACGACGCGCGGCAATCTCACGCGCGCCGCGCGCGAACTCGATATCGCGAAGAGCACGCTGTACCAGAAGGTCAAGCTCTACGGACTCGAAAGCGAGATCGGCCGCATGCGGGGAAGTTGAGGGCGTTCCCCCTGCCGCCCGCCGGGGCCGGAGCTGTAGGGGGAAGTCGGGCAGCGGGGCGAACGGGCGCTTTTCAGTGCCCGCGATCACACTCTCTTGCAGTCGGCCGAAATGGCAGACGGGTTTTTATCGTATCCTCGCGCGAGCCGGGCAGTGCTTGTACCCGACTCCGGCGTGCGCGCACGCCGATCCCTACCGAATCTCGACGGATCCAGCAATGAAACTTCACCCCGTTATCCTGTCCGGCGGTTCCGGCACACGTCTGTGGCCGTTGTCCCGCGAACAATATCCGAAACAGCTGCTGACGCTGATCGGCGACGACACGATGCTGCAGCAGACGGCGCTTCGCCTCGCCGGTTTTTCCGGAGGCCTGGCGGTTGCCGACCAGCCGCTCGTCGTGTGCAACGAGGAATACCGCTTCATCACCGCCGAGCAGATGCGGGCGGCAGGGTGCCCGACGAACCACATCCTGCTCGAACCCGTCGGACGCAACACCGCGCCGGCGCTGACGCTTGCCGCGCTGACGGTGCGGCGCGACAGCGACGATGGGGTCTTGCTCGTGATGCCGGCCGATCACGTCATCCGTGACCGGGAGGCTTTCCACCGGGCAATCGACATTGGCATCGAAGCGGCGCTTGCCGGCGCGATGGTGACGTTCGGCATCGTGCCCGAGCGCGCCGAAACGGGCTACGGCTACATCCGCGTTGGCGCCGAAGCGAGCCCCGGCATTCACGCAGTCGCGTCCTTCGTCGAGAAACCCGACGCCGAGACGGCGGCCGAGTATGTCGCGAGCGGCGCGTACCTGTGGAACAGCGGCCTGTTCATGGTCAAGGCCGGCGTGTGGCTGAAGGCGCTCGGGCATTTCAATCCGGAGATGCTGGCAGCGTGTCAATCGGCGCTCGAGACGGCCGGCCACGATGCCGACTTCGTCAGGCTCGGCCGCGAGGCGTTCGAGGCGTGTCCGTCGGATTCGATCGACTACGCGGTCATGGAGAAGCTCGCGGCGACGCCGGAACTGGGCATTGCCCCGCAGGTCGTGCCGATGTCGGTTGGGTGGTCGGATGTGGGCGCGTGGGACGCGCTGTGGACGCTTGCCGACAAGGACGACGATGGCAATTCCGGCCGCGGCGACGTGATGTTCGAGGGCACGACCGGGAGCCTCGTCCATGCGACGAGCCGGATGGTCGTGTGCCTCGGCGTCGAGGGACTGGTGATCGTCGAGACGCCCGACGCAGTGATGGTCGCGCGCAAGGACCAGACGCAGGACGTCAAGAAGATCGTCGCCCGGCTCAAGTCCGACAGCCGCCCGCAGGCGCTGGCGCACCGCAAGATACACCGTCCGTGGGGCTGCTACGATTCGATCGACACCGGCGGTCGTTTCCAGGTCAAGCACATCGAGGTCAAGCCGGGTGCCTCGCTGAGCCTGCAGATGCATCATCACCGGGCGGAACACTGGATCGTCGTGCGCGGCACCGCGAGAGTCACGCGCGGCGACGAAACTTTCCTGCTGTCCGAGAACCAGTCGACCTACATCCCGCTGGGCGTCACGCATCGCCTCGAAAACCCGGGGAAGATGCTGCTGGAGATGATCGAGGTGCAGTCGGGAAGTTACCTTGGCGAAGACGACATCGTGCGCTTCGACGATACGTACGGCCGCAGCTGACGAGAGGGTCGATTTGCGGCGGGCCGAACGTGTCCCGGCCCGGGGCTCCGGCCTGCCGCGGCGCTTACCAGAGCTGCCACCAGGGCCGGGTGTCCTTCGGCCCGCCGGCGAAATAGACGCTGTTCGGGAAGTTCTTGCGCATCACCCGGTCGGCGTCGTCGCGCAGCTCGGTCATGCCCAGCGTGTCGTAGCTTTTCACCAGCACGAACAGCGCCTCTTCGGCGGCAGGGGCCTGAGGGTAGGTTTCGATTGCCGTCCTGGCGCGGTTGATCGCGGCGACGTAGGCGCCACGGCGGTAGTAGTAGCGCGCGACGTGCACTTCGTGGGCGGCGAGCGAATTGACGAGATATTGCATCCGCTGGCCTGCGTCTTCGGCGTAGCGGCTTTCCGGGAAACGCTTCACGAGCTGGCCGAAGGTGTCGAACGACTCCTGCGCGCCTTTCGGGTCGCGCTCGGAAAGATCCTGGTTGGACAGTCCGGCGAGCAGCCCGAGGTCTTCGTTGAACGTCGCGAGGCCTTTCAGATAGTAGGCGTAATCGGCGTTCGGGTGATTCGGATGAAGCTTGATGAAGCGGTCCGCGGCGGCAATAGCCAGCGCCGGTTCGCCCGACTTGTACTGGGCGTATGCGACCTCGATCTGAGCCTGCTGCGCATAGCGCCCGTACGGATAGCGTGCTTCGAGCTTTTCGAAGAGCTTGATCGCCTGCTCGTATGCCCCTTCGTTCATGAAGGTCTTGGCTTCGGAGTAAAGACGCTGCGCGTTCCAGCCCGCCGTCGTGTCGATCTGTTCGGGCATCGAACCGCAACCACCAAGCAGCAGCGCGGCGATAACCGCTAAACTTCGAAAGGTGACCCTGGCCATCAAAAAGACTCGCGTGAATGAACCGGACGATTATAGCCCACAGGATGCGGCGCCTTTGTACCACCGATTGATGATTCCGGCCGACTGCGCCGGGTTGCGGCTCGACCAGGCGCTTGCGCGGCTGTTTCCGTCCCATTCGCGCAGCCGCCTGCAGGGATGGCTGAAATCCGGCCGGGTGAGCCTCGACGGCGATCAGCCCGATGCCAAGTTCAAGGTCTGGGGCGGCGAGGCGCTCGAAGTCGATGCCGCTCCGCCCCCTGAAGCCGCGGCAGAAGCGCCCGAAGACATTCCGCTCGTGGTCGTGCACGAAGACGAGGAAATCCTCGTCATCGACAAGCCGGTCGGGCTCGTGGTCCATCCCGGCAGCGGCAACTGGAGCGGCACGCTCCTGAACGCGCTGCTGCATCACGCCCCGCAACTGGCAGCCGTGCCACGGGCCGGGATCGTCCACCGGCTCGACAAGGACACCAGCGGCCTGCTGGTCGTCGCGAAGACGCTGGAAAGCCAGACCGCCCTCGTGCGCCAGTTGCAGGCGCGCACCGTCAGGCGGCACTACCTTGCGCTGGTGCACCGCGCCGTCGCGGGAGCGGGAGTCGTCGAGGCGCCGATCGGCCGCCACCCGACCCAGCGTACGCGGATGGCGGTCGTGCAGTCGGGGCGAGCGGCGGTGACCCGCTATCGCCCGCGGGAGCGCTTCGCACGCGCGACGCTCGTCGAGTGCCAGCTCGAGACCGGCCGCACGCATCAGATCCGCGTGCACATGGCGCACATCGGCCATCCGCTCGTCGGCGACGCGACCTATGGACTGCGCCGCAGCGGCAGCCCGGTGCTCGACGCCTTCGCGCGGCAGGCGTTGCATGCTTTCCGGCTCGGCCTGCTGCATCCGGCAAGCGGCGCCGAGATGACTTGGGAATCGCCGCTCGAGGAGGATTTCGAAGCGCTGCTGGCGAGCCTGCGCGAGGAATCCGCGCCGTGACGGAGGACTGGATCGAGCCGGACTGGCCGGCGCCGGCGTGCGTGCGCGGGCTCGTGACGACGCGCAACGGCGGGGTCAGCACGGGGCCGTACGCGAGCATGAACCTCGGCTTGCACGTCGGCGATTCGGTCGCCGACGTGCAACGCAATCGGGCCCTGCTTCGGAAGGGCCTGCCCGGCGAGCCGGGATGGCTCGAGCAGGTGCATGGCGTCGCGGTCGCCGACGCCGACGGCACTGGCGCTCCGGCCCGCGCCGATGCGTCGGTCGCCAGGCGGCCCGGCGCGGTATGCGCGGTGATGACGGCCGATTGTCTCCCGGTGCTCTTCTGCAATGACGAAGGCAGCGTGGTCGCAGCCGCCCATGCGGGATGGCGCGGTCTTGCCGCAGGGGTGCTGGATGCGACGCTGGCACGCATGGGCGTGCCCGCTGCGACCGTGATGGCATGGCTGGGGCCGGCGATCGGGCCAGCCGCTTTCGAGGTGGGCGACGAAGTTCGCGAGGCATTCGTCGCGGCCGATCCCGCCACCGCGATCGCCTTTCGGCGTGCAGGCGGAGCCGGCAAGTGGATGGCCGATCTGTTTTTGCTCGCGCGCTTGCGTCTGGCCCGGCTCGGTGTCTCGCGCGCGTACGGCGGGGGCATCTGCACTTATGCCGAACGGGAGCGTTTTTTTTCCTACCGGAGGGAGGGTATCACGGGGCGCTTTGTGTCAATGGTATGGTTGGCACCTTAGCCCGGACGCATGATCGGTACTATTGATCGGGGGTGGAATCGGCATCGCGGGCGCGTGTTTCTTCGGCGCTGCGGCGCTTACGTGCGTTCCGGCGCCGTGCTGGCGTCCCGAACAGCCAGAGAAAAAGGGCTAGCGGTCCCACTCCCCAGAATATGAAAGTGAGCACGCCGCCCATCACCGTGGTGTCGGAAATGGCAGCAAGCAGAACCACGTATGACCAGGCGATGGCGACAATGTACATGATTGCCGATTCTACCCGGCTTGTGCCCGCGGCCCATGCCCGGCAAGCAGCGGGAAGGGCGGCACACCACCAGGGTCACCGGGACATGCCCGCAAGCAGCCCGGACCCCAGCCTCAGGAGGGGCGGATGTCTGATTCGGAAGACAAGCAGGCTAACGCAGCGGTTCAGGGAATGCTGCAGTTCGGCCAGGCCATGATGCAGAACTTCTTCGACGCCGTGGGGCGTCAGCACGCCGCGATGCAGGACAGTTCCGGCGCAACGGTCCAGCGTCTTCCGTTGCCGGAAGCGGAGGAACTCGGCCGCATGCAACAGCAGTTCGCCGAGCGGCACGCGGCGCTGTGGTCTGCGCTGCTGCAGCGCAAGCCCGGCGAGCAGGCGGCGCCGATCGTCGCACCGCCCCCCGGCGACCGTCGGTTTTCGTCGCCGGAGTGGGCATCGAGTCCGGTGTTTGATTACGTCCGGCAGGCGTACCTGTTGAACTCCGAATTCCTCAGGCAGGTTTCCGACGCGGTGCCGATGGCCGACGGACGGGCCAAGTCGAGGGTGCAGTTTCTCACGCGCCAGTACATCGACGCGCTGGCGCCGTCGAACTTCGCCGCCACCAATCCCGAATTCATCAAGACGGCGCTCGAGACCAAGGGCGAAAGCATCACGAAAGGGCTGAAGAACCTGATCGCGGATCTCGAAAAAGGGCGCATTTCGATGACCGACGAGGCGGCGTTCGAAGTCGGCCGCAATCTGGCCGTGACGCCGGGCGCGGTCATCCACGAGAACGAGCTCGTTCAGCTGATCCAGTACGCGCCGCTCACCGACAAGGTGGCGCAGGTCCCGCTGCTAATCGTTCCGCCGAGCATCAACAAGTATTACGTGCTCGATCTGCAGCCGGAAAATTCCCTCGTGCGCTTCGCCGTCGAGCAGGGTTTCACGGTGTTCCTGGTGTCGTGGAAGAACGTCGGGCCGGAGGGCGGGCATTTCACGTGGGACGATTACGTCGACAAAGGCGTGCTGACCTCGCTCGACATCGTGCGCGCAGTGACCCGTGTCAAAAAGCCCAACGTGCTGGGTTTCTGTGTCGGCGGCACGATCCTGTCGGCAGCCCTTGCGGTCGCACGAGGCCGCGGCGAAGAGCCGGTCGAGAGCGTGACGCTGATGACGACCCTGCTCGATTTCGCCGACGCCGGGGAACTCGCGTGTCTCGTCGACGAAGCGAGCGTCGCGGCGCGCGAAGCGGCGATCGGCAAAGGTGGGTTGCTGAAGGGGCAGGAACTTGCCAACGTCTTTTCTTCGCTGCGCGCCAACGACCTGATCTGGCAGTACGTCGTCGGCAACTATCTGAAAGGCAGCACGCCGCCGCCCTTCGACCTGCTGTACTGGAATTCGGACAGTACGAACCTGCCGGGACCGTTCCTGACGTGGTACCTGCGCAACATGTACCTTGAAAACAACCTCCGGGTGCCGGGCAAGCTCAAAATGCTCGGCGTCAAGGTCGATCTCGGCAAGGTGGATGTGCCCGCCTACCTGCTTGCGACGCGCGAGGACCACATCGTGCCGTGGAAAGGTGCCTACCTGTCGCGCGGCCTGCTCGGGGGCGATACGACTTTCGTGCTGGGTGCGAGCGGGCATATCGCCGGAGCGATCAATCCCGCATCGAAGAATCGCCGCAGCTTCTGGGTCAATCCTTCCTCTGCGGCGGACCCCGACGAATGGCTGGAGGGCGCCGATGAACGCAAGGGCAGCTGGTGGCTGCACTGGATCGAGTGGCTGAAACTGCGCGGGGGCAAGCAGGTGGCGGCACGCGGGCGCATCGGCAATGCGACATACAAGCCGATCGAACCGGCTCCGGGCCGGTACGTGAAGGAAAAGGCCTGACGGAAAAGGCCTGACGCAAGAGCCGACAAGAAGAATCAGCTCGCGGCAGCGGTTACGGGGGGCGCTGCCGGGCATTGTTACAGACCCTTCGAGAGACGAAACGGGAGAGGAGTTAGAACATGGCAAGAGTTGCACTGGTAACGGGAGGCATGGGTGGCCTGGGCGAAGCGGTGTGCATCAAGCTCGCGGCGCTGGGCTACCGGGTGGTGACCACGCATTCGCCCGGTAACGCGAAAGCCGGCGAATGGCTGCAGACGATGAACAACATGGGTTACGGCTTTCGCGCCTTTCCCTGCGACGTGTCGGATTTCGATTCGGCCCGGAGCTGCGTCGAAACGGTGACGAAGGAGGTCGGCCCGGTGGACGTGCTGGTCAATAACGCCGGCATCACCCGCGACATGACGTTCCGCAAGATGACCAAGGCGGACTGGGATGCGGTGATCTCGACCAACCTCGACAGCGTGTTCAACATGACGAAGCAGGTCATGGAGGGAATGGTCGAGCGCAAGTGGGGCCGGGTCATCAACGTGTCGTCGGTCAACGGCCAGAAGGGCGCGTTCGGCCAGACCAACTATTCCGCGGCCAAGGCCGGGATGCACGGCTTCACGAAGGCGCTGGCACTGGAAGTGGCTCGTTCCGGCGTCACCGTCAACACGATCTCGCCGGGCTACATCGGCACCAAGATGGTGATGGCGATCCCGCAGGAGATCCTCGACACCAAGATCCTGCCGCAGATCCCCGTCGCGCGCCTGGGCAAGCCGGAAGAAATCGCGGGGCTGGTGGCCTACCTGTCGTCCGAGGAAGCGGCCTTCGTCACTGGCGCCAATATCTCGATCAACGGCGGCCAGCACATGTTCTGAGCAAGGCCCGCAAGGTTCGATGACGGCGTGTTCCGGCAGAAGGAGCACGCCGTTTTTACTTATTGCATTGCAGCATCATGCAGCAAATGTGCTTATAATCCTCCCGCTCGTGGTACCCGCGTCCCGGGTGCCGCCTGTCAGCCAACCGAAGAGCGGGGCAGCCGGCGAAGGCGCGACTGCCTGTGATTCCTCATCACCCAATTGCAGCAAGAGGATTGCAAATGAATCAGAAAGTCGCACTCGTCACCGGCGCCATGGGCGGCCTGGGTACCGCGATCTGCCAGGCGCTGGCAAAGGACGGAATGAAGGTCGTGGCCAATTGTCTCCCGGGCTTCCCGCAGAAGGATGAGTGGCTGGGACGGCAGAAGGAGCTCGGCTTCGATTTCATCGCAGCTGAAGGTGACGTGTCCGACTATGACTCCTGTCGCGCGATGGTGGCGAAGATCGAGGCCGACGTCGGCGCGATCGACGTGCTGGTGAATAACGCCGGCATCACTCGCGACAAGTTCTTCCCGAAGATGGAAAAAGCGCAGTGGGATGCGGTCATCAACACCAATCTCAACAGCCTTTTCAACGTCACCCACCACATCTCGCCGAAGATGGCAGAGCGGGGCTACGGCCGGATCATCAATATTTCTTCGGTGAACGGCGTCAAGGGTCAGGCGGGCCAGGCCAACTACTCGACTGCCAAGGCGGGCGTGCTCGGCTTCACCAAAGCCCTTGCCGCGGAACTGGCGACGAAAGGCGTGACCGTCAATGCGATCGCGCCGGGCTATATCGGCACCGAGATGGTGATGGCGATCCGCGAAGACATCCGCCAGGGCATCATCGACAGCGTCCCGATGAAGCGCCTGGGCAAGCCGGAAGAAATCGGCGCCCTGTGCTCCTACCTGTCTTCCGACCTGGCCGGCTACGTCACCGGCGCGACGATCAACATCAACGGCGGCCTCCACATGTGCTGATGCAGCATCCGAAGCCTGTGGATGATTGCGAACCCCCGCCGAATGGCGGGGTTTTTCTTTCGGCAGCGCGGTATAATTTTTTTACAGAGCGGAATAGACCGCCGTCGAGGAGAAAAGCGAATATGGCCGAGCAAGGGCGCCTGATCAAGAAGTACCCGAATCGCCGTTTGTACGACACCCGGACCAGTTCGTACATCACGCTGGCAGACGTCAAGGAACTCGTGCTCAGCCGCGAAGAATTCCAGGTGGTCGATGCAAAAACCACTGAGGACCTGACGCGCAGCATCCTGCTCCAGATCATCCTCGAAGAAGAAGCCAGCGGCGCGCCGATGTTCACCAGCGATCTTCTTGCCCACATGATCCGCTTCTACGGCAACGCAACCCAGGGAATGATGGGGAAGTACCTCGAGAACAACATCAAGGCCTTTACCGAAATGCAGGGAAAGCTGCAGGAACAGGCGCAGGCCATCTACGGCGAGAACAGTCCGATCAGCCAGGACCTGTGGGCGCAGTTCCTGAATTTCCAGGGCCCTGCGCTGCAAAGCGTGATGGGCACCTACGTCGAGCAGAGCAAGAAGATGTTCTCCCAGATGCAGGAACAGATCGAGAGCCAGACCCGCAATATCTTCACCGGATTCCCGTTCCCCAGTTACACCCCCGCGGGCAAGGACGAGACGGCTGCGAAAACGCCCACCGAAACCGACGCGCCGGCAGAAAAATCCACGGACAAGGGCGGCCGCGCCGCTCAGAAATAAGGCGAACCCGCGCGGCCACGTTCGCATGCCGCAAGGGGTTCAACAGAGAGCATGACCCAGCATAAATCCCAGCGCGTACCGCGCGTCGGCTTCGTATCCCTCGGCTGCCCCAAGGCCACGGTCGACTCCGAGCACATCCTGACTCGCCTGCGTGCAGAAGGTTACGACCTTTCCGGTAGCTACGATGACGCGGATCTCGTCGTCGTCAATACCTGCGGCTTCATCGATGCCGCGGTCGAGGAGTCCCTCGACGCCATCGGCGAGGCGCTCGCCGAAAACGGCAAGGTGATCGTCACGGGGTGCCTCGGCGCCAGGGATGACGTCATCCTTGCGGCCCACCCCCAGGTGCTGGCGGTGACGGGCCCGCACGCCACCGACGCCGTGATGAAGGCGGTGCACCAGCATCTGCCCAAGCCGCACGATCCTTTTACGGATCTCATTCCGCCTCAGGGAATCCGGCTGACCCCGGCGCATTACGCTTATCTCAAGATATCCGAGGGCTGCAACCATCGCTGCAGCTTCTGCATCATTCCGTCGATGCGCGGCGACCTCGTCAGCCGCCCGATCCATGACGTCATGCGCGAGGCCGAGTCGCTCGTCGATTCGGGGGTGAAGGAACTCCTCGTGATCTCGCAGGACACCAGCGCTTATGGTGTCGACATGAAATATCGCACCGGCTTCTGGAACGGCCGTCCGCTCAAGACTCGGCTGATCGACCTGGCGAATGCGCTCGGCGAACTCGGGGTATGGGTGCGGATGCACTACGTCTATCCGTATCCGAGCGTCGATGAACTGATTCCGATGATGGCCGAGGGCAAGATCCTGCCGTATCTGGATGTGCCTTTCCAGCACGCCAGTCCGCGCATCCTCAAGGCGATGAAGCGTCCCGGGAATGTCGAAAATGTCCTCGAACGGATCCGCAAGTGGCGCAGCATTTGTCCCGACCTGACGATCCGATCGACGTTCATCACCGGTTTCCCGGGTGAAACGGATGAAGATTTCGAGCAGCTGCTCCGTTTCCTCGAGGAGGCGCAGCTCGATCGTGTCGGTGCCTTCGCATATTCGCCGGTCGAAGGCGCCGCCGCCAATCTGCTGGCCGACGCGGTGCCCGACGAGGTTCGCGAGGAACGGCGGATGCGCCTGATGGAGTTCCAGGAGGACATCTCGACGCAGCGCCTCGAACGCTGGATCGGGCGCGACATCACCGTGCTCGTCGAGGAAGTCGACGATGAAGGCGCGGTTGCCCGTTCGGGCAGCGACGCTCCCGAAGTGGACGGGCTGGTGATCATCCCGGACGGTGACGGTCTCGTTCCCGGCGAATTCGCCAACGTGCGCGTCACCGACTGCGACGTGCACGATCTTTACGCCACGCTGCTCCCGTGATGTCCTGCTAGCGCCATGTACGAAACGGCGCTCCCGTGCGCGCCCGGCAGCAGCCCGGTCATCGGTCTCGCTCTGGGCAGCGGTGCGGCGCGAGGCTGGGCTCACCTGGGCGTCCTGCAGGCGCTGGCTCGCGAAGGAATCGAGCCTCAGGTGATCTGCGGATGTTCGATCGGAGCGTTCGTCGGCGCGGCGATGGCGGCGGGGGATCTCACGAAGCTCACCGAATGGGCGCAGTCGCTGAAATGGCAGGATGTCGTTTCGCTGCTCGACGTCAGCCTGAGGGGCGGACTGATCCGCGGACAGAAACTCATCCAGTTTTTCGAGCGCAATTTCGTCGATCGGGATTTTTCCGAACTCCAGCGCTCCTTTGCGTGCGTCGCCACCGAACTGGAAACCGGACGGGAGATCTGGCTTCGGGAAGGAAGCGTTTCGGCCGCTGTGCGCGCCTCGATCGCGCTTCCCGGGCTGTTCACCCCGGTCATTCACAATGGCCGCCTTCTCGTGGACGGCGGCCTCGTGAACCCGGTGCCGGTTTCCCTGTGCCGCGCGATGGGAGCCGATGTCGTGATCGCGGTCGATCTGGGGTCGGACATGATCGGAAAATCCTGGCGTCCGGTGCCGGCCGAGGCCGAAACCGGTATCGGCTGGACGGAGCGCCTGTTCGGACGCATGGGCTTTTTCGGCAGCGGCGGGAACGGTGAGCCGGGAAACGGTCAGAATCCGTTGCGTGAGGCTAACCTGCCTTCGCTTCTGACCGTCCTCACGAGCAGCATCAACATCATGCAGGTTCGTATCGCGCGCAGCCGACTTGCCGGCGAACCGGCCGACGTGCAGATCTCTCCGCGCCTGGGCCACTTGGGGCCGATGGATTTTCATCGGGCTGCGGAGGCCATTGCCGAAGGAGAGGCGGCCGTCGAACGGATGCTGCCGACGTTGCGATACTGTCTGGGGCATGGTTGAACGGGAGTTGCCCGATATGAACGAGTTGCTACGCACGCTCGCGGCTGCCGTCGGGGCGCCGCATGTGCTCACCGACCCTGAGTCGATGGCGCCTCACCTGACCGACTGGCGCGGGCGCTACACGGGAACAGCGCTGGCGGTCGTCAAGCCCGCCGGGACGGCCGAAGTCGCGGCAGTCATGCGCGCCTGTGCGGCGGCCGACGTCGCGATGGTCCCGCAGGGAGGAAATACCGGCTTGTGCGGCGGCGCGACCCCCCTGCCGCATGGGCAGACGGTGGTGATCAACCTGTCACGCATGAATCGCATCCGCGCCGTCGATTCCGCCAATAATGCGTTGATCGTCGAAGCGGGTTGCACGCTTGCCGCCGTCCAGCAGGAAGCGACAGCGGTCGATCGGCTTTTCCCGCTGTCGCTCGCTTCGGAGGGGAGTTGCGAGATCGGCGGAAACTTGTCCACGAATGCCGGCGGAGTCCAGGTCCTGCGTTACGGCAACATGCGAGACCTGGTGCTCGGCGTCGAAGTCGTCCTGCCTGACGGCCGCGTATGGGACGGGCTGAGGACATTGCGCAAGGACAACACCGGCTATGACCTGAAGCAGCTGTTCATCGGTGCGGAAGGTACTCTCGGTATCGTCACCGCCGCGGCGCTCAAGCTCTTTCCGCGCATGCACAGCCGCGCCACGGCCTGGGTCGCGATACCCGACCCTGCGGCCGCGGTGACGCTTCTCGCCCGGCTGAGGAATGCAGGGGGCGACCGGGTGACGGCGTTCGAAATCGTCGGCCGCCCGGCGCTCGATCTGGTATTGAAGCACTTCCCCGGCGCCCGGTCGCCGCTTGCCGATCCGGGCGCTTGGGCGGTGCTCGTGGAGTTGACGGACGCTTTTGTCGATGCGCCGCTGGGGGAAATGCTCGAGCGGGCGCTGGCTGAAGCGCTGGACGACGGGCTCGTGCTCGATGCGGCGGTCGCCTCGAGCCTGGCGCAGGCCGAAACCCTCTGGGCATTGCGCGAAAACGTCTCCGAAGCGCAACGGCTCGAAGGCGTCAGCATCAAGCATGACATCTCGGTTCCGGTAAGCAGGATTCCGGAGTTTCTCGAACGGGCAGACGCTGCCCTTCTGGCCGCATGGCCGGATGCGCGCATCGTTGCCTTCGGCCATATCGGCGACGGGAACCTGCACTACAACCTGTCGAAGCCGGACGCCCAGGAAAACGCCCACTTCGTCGCGAGAACCGAGGAAGTCAATCGCCTCGTTCACGATGTCGTCGACCAGCTCGGAGGCTCGATTTCGGCGGAGCACGGCCTAGGCCAGCTCAAGCGCATCGAGGTCCGGCGCTACAAATCGGAAGTCGAGCTGGAGCTGATGCGGGCAATAAAGGAAGGCATCGATCCGCGCGGTTTGATGAATCCCGGCAAGGTTTTGTGAAATGCAAAGATAATCACAATTCGGGGTTTACAGTGTGTTTGGGTAGCCCTATAATGCGCGCTCTTTCGGGTCAGGGGGTATAGCTCAGCTGGGAGAGCGCTTGCATGGCATGCAAGAGGTCAGCGGTTCGATCCCGCTTACCTCCACCAACCGAAGAAGCGACGATGTCCCCATCGTCTAGAGGCCTAGGACATCGCCCTTTCACGGCGGTAACCGGGGTTCGAATCCCCGTGGGGACGCCAGAACAACGCGGGTCGCCATAAGGCGGCGCGCAAATCGGCAGAAAACTGCCGATAGCAGGTCAGCGCGGAGTGGTAGTTCAGTTGGTTAGAATACCGGCCTGTCACGCCGGGGGTCGCGGGTTCGAGTCCCGTCCACTCCGCCAGTTTCATAGCAGTGTTGGTGTGTCGTTCGCCGCTACATGTTCATTCGGATCGGCGAACAGGCTGTGCTTGCAGTGCGTTCATTCAAGCGCTATAGTCTCGCGCTCTGTCGTGGGGGTATAGCTCAGCTGGGAGAGCGCTTGCATGGCATGCAAGAGGTCAGCGGTTCGATCCCGCTTACCTCCACCAACCGAAGCGACGATGTCCCCATCGTCTAGAGGCCTAGGACATCGCCCTTTCACGGCGGTAACCGGGGTTCGAATCCCCGTGGGGACGCCAGAACAACGCGGGTCGCCATAAGGCGGCGCGCAAATCGGCAGAAAACTGCCGATAGCAGGTCAGCGCGGAGTGGTAGTTCAGTTGGTTAGAATACCGGCCTGTCACGCCGGGGGTCGCGGGTTCGAGTCCCGTCCACTCCGCCA